>Ga0214477_100806_pt1 | contig 19519 bp, 16 predicted proteins | sample M1_20Mar14CPVII9_FD_165058 | JGI IMG/M metagenome (GOLD analysis project Ga0214477, IMG submission 165058) | Marine eukaryotic communities from Monterey Bay, California, United States - M1_20Mar14CPVII9sort6BwellC16 | ecosystem: Environmental > Aquatic > Marine > Unclassified | place: USA...
ATGTATAACATCTCACTTCTCTAATACTAAAGCCTCATCGTGCTGCACCATTGAGTGAAGGACGTGTGGAAGAAGACGGTACTCTCATGTGTTCATACCACGCTTGGCGTTGGGATGGCGAGGGTGATCTAGCACATGTTCCCCAAGCTCAGGATACCGAGCTCGAACGCCTCAAGAAGAATCCCAAGAGCAAGTGCAACTCTTTCCCCATCAAGGAGAAGAATGGACTGCTATGGGTATGGCCAAGTGCTGGATCTGATGCACGCATTCTCTCCGAGCTTACACCCGTAGCTGATATGCAGTTAGAAGGTCTTGTCGAGGTAGAAGATGAGAGCCGTATTGTCGGTGGATCATGGAGTTACCGCTACCTCCCCATTGGATGGGATTACTTCATTGAGAACATCATTGATCCTGCCCATACAGCTTCTGCTCATCATAGTGGTAGGTGATTTGTTTCTTTCTCCTGTGTATCTTTTGTATATCACAACATGTAGCTATTTCGATATTCAACTGTGCTTCCGCTCTTCTAATGTTGTACATTTTGCACCTCTATTCTTGATAGTAACATCAAATAGGTACACTGAACCCAGGCCTCTATTTGCCAACAATACAAACGGCCTCTCCAAGGATGGCTTTGATGTTGAGTTCACTATGAACTTTAACGATAAGAATGATCCCAAGGATGGAGATGTCACAACGTTAGACAGGTTTGAAGCTCCTGGTGCCTTGAGACTGTTCACCAAGGTTGGCGACGATGGTTCTTGTCACATTGGTGAAACATACACTTCGCCCGCAAAGCCAGGCTGGTCCAACGTTATGATCCGCCAAACTGTCGTCAAGACCAAAGATGGAAAGGTACCCGTTACTGGCCGTCAGACTCGTGATGGTCAGATCAAGGCAAGTCTGATGATGATTACTACCAAATCTCTTCTTCAAATATTGAAGTGTATATGTACTAACCATTGATTCATTTCTCCTTTCTTTATCTACAGGCTCACATGGTCAACTCTTTATTGCCCAAGTGGGTGGGACATATCTGGATGAACAAGTTTCTCAATCAGGATACTCTATTTGTGCATACCCAAGAGAGGAACTTTCACAACTCTGGAGGTAAGTGCTCGTATTGCTGTTGTAATATTAAATATATGTAATTCTAACCGTCACATCATTCTCATATCATGTCCAATTCGCACAGAGTACACTACTGTCAAGGGTGAGAATCAAGAGAGCGACAAGTGGACCGACGCTGTCTTGCCCATGTCCGCCGACAAAGGAGTTCTTCTCCTCCGCAAGTGGATCCAGAAGGTGTCAGGAGGTCGTACTCCATTTGTCGGGGACTTGGAAATGTCTCCCGTTGACAACGAGGCTGTCTTTGATGTGTACAACTCACACACCAAGTACTGCACTTCTTGCATGGAAGCACTCACCAATCTCCGCAAGTTTCGGTCTGTCTTTTTCACAATGGCCGCTGCTGTTGCAATTTGGAAGCCTGTTATGCTTGGAACATTAGGGACAGGAGTCATTACATCTCTCTTCGCCGGCTCTGCTTTGCTTGCTAACAAGATTATTGGTCTCATGATGAGGATGGAGTACAGCCACACTGAGAATGATTAAAGTTGTTACCGTGACTTATTGCCCAAAGAACCAGAAAAGGTTTGTATAGTTTGATGAATATTTGGTTCGACCATCAATGCAGTGCTGCTGTTGTTTTTGTTGCTCATTTAGAGTAGTAGCCGCTTATGCTCTAATTGCACATTGATGTATACCACCACTGAATATTGTTAGTCATGCTTTGATACTTCATTTAGTTGTTCAATTTATCAATCTCATCATCATATCAAACTTCCTCGAAGTCGTTGCCTCGGTCACTTTTTGGTCATTAATTGGTTTACATTGTTGTTAGATGCTGTTTCTCATGAAATCTAATGTATGTTTCCGAGCTCGTGTTCCCATTTCTTCATCCTCTTGCAACCAAACCATGCTCTTCAGATGATTTTGAAGTTGTGTCTTCAGTAAACTTACTGCACATAATGATACTACATTTGATGATTTCATTCTGAAGATATTATGCTTTCCCATTTGTATTATAACTATACTACACATCGACTAATTATCAATATCTCTTATTCTAACATACTTTATGAAAAATAAAAGTATGTTCGTCGTGTTATTAATTGTTTGAATGACATCGATGATCCATACCACCTTGACGATGCTTTATTTTGGTGTTAGATTTCATGACTATTACCACTACTAAAACTCCCATCAAACCGGCTTCAGATGATAGCTGATATTAGTAGATGAGTACTTTATCATCATGCACCGTTGGTGTATGTATGTTTTAAAAGTGCTAATCTTCCGTAGTCATATTTTTCTAACAACAGTACTTCAACACAACGTAAACAAGCCCCGTCCCTAATGCAAAACCATCAGCAGATAATTACTCAACAACAACCTTGTCATCATAATCATAACCTCACCTGTGAACCATTGCATTGATTGACCTCAGGGGTTCATATCAAAAATGGGGTGAAACGCCAGACAGACCGCTCGTACAAAATTGAGCTTTTGAGCTCCTCAACTTGGCAAGAAAGTCACGCTAGCTAGCTCGCACAAAACTGGACGATAAACTCTCCGTCTTTGCAATATCGACTATATTTCTCTTATATGGTCGACAAAAATGGCGACGAATAAAAGAAGGCCAATCTATTATTGTACTTCATTTAAAATAATCACGCTTTATGAATATTACTGATTATGGCTATATCTATAATAACATATTCAACACTATCAACGACGGTATCCTTTTGCAATTTTCATCATCATAATGCATCGTCTACTAGTTGTCGGCGACGATAGACGATGATGCGGGTACACGATGCTGGCGCTCTTTGCACCATCGTGTTCGGCATCGCCGATAGTACATCTAGAGCGTCGGCGGCTTTATCGGCGGCGATTATAAGAGGTTATTGCAATGGATACACTCATATTAAAGTCGGATGATTGATCGTCAAAAAATGTAGGCAAATTCTTGCCAAGTTGATTTTGAAAATTCTAGATCGTCTGTCTCTGGCGTTTCACCCCATTTTTTATATGAACCCCTGATTGACCTCATTGCGCATAAAAACTAACGAATTCGTCTTTCCTCTTTTATTACACTTGTAATAAATTACCATTTAATTCAGTTTAATTGCAATAAAAACAAAAACCCAAAAAGACTGAGAGTACATAGGGTGATAATTCAGTGATATATTGGTATGTCTGTGATTGATACTTTGTTGTTTTTAATAGCCTATATGATAGCGCAGGTGCTGTTGTATATTAGGGTAGGGTTGGCGGCGATTCGGATGTCGATATCAGTATTTTTTTATAATGTTTTTACACGTAACTCAAATATCCACCAATCTCACCAACTCCCTTCTTTCTAAAAACAGTAATAACAATCCCAATATATATAGTTCTTATTATTAGCAGAAATGTCATCTCGTCGGCCTCGTGGGGGCTCATCTAACAATGAGGATGGTAAACCGCCGCTCGAACAACGAGCTTCTCTTAGTGCACATAAACCAACAACAGCCTCATTAACCTCGCCATCAGGCAACAATAATGATGGAGGATGGGGATCACCCTCTCGTTTTGGACACTTTGCAAAATATACCAAACCTAAAATTGGACCTACATATCAATGTGGTGAGTAGTATATTTTTATTGGGGGTGGTATATATAAAGATTGTTCACATCATGTGAACTTTTTGAAAGTTCACATAGACCATCTTATATTATGACTTTCTTGCCTCTATTCATACATCTAACAATATCAACTCTAAATTGGAATGATAATCACCATCTATAATCAGCCGTACCAAAGTATGTTCCTCCGGGTGACAAAAAGGATGGAGGAGAGACTAGTGGCAATGAATCTACCGGTTCAACCTCAGCCTCTGGTAGTGGATCGGCACGCAATTCTTCTAGCCGCGGTGGCGGCAGAGGAGGAAGGGGTGGACGTAGAGGTGGACGTGGCGGCCGAGGAGGGAGAGGTAGAGGAGGACGCGGTGGTGGCCGTGGCGGAGTAGCAGCGAATCAACAATTAGAACAAAAATTGGCCAGTGGTGAAAAGTCAGCTGTTGATATGGCAAATGCCGCTGCGGAACACTTTCAGGATGCGTATGGCAAATCAATAAATAACATTCCTAGGGGTGGACTTTGTGTTCATAAACCATTGGACCGTCAGAGTAACAGCAGTATGAAGAGTGACAATAATAATACAACAGCAACAACAACAAATGGATTGCAACAACTTGATGGAAGTAGTGGTATATCACAATCGCAAAAACTTATGAATGAGCGAGAAGAATATCTGACATATACCCGTAATTTATATCTCCAAACGCCACGTCTACATAATGAAATAAATATTGATAAAATTTGGGATGAAGAAACGGAAAAAAAGTATAAGGTCGATGAAGTTCCAGAGGCAAAGACAGCCAATAAGAAGGGGGGTAAGAAGCGAAAGGCTGCCGCGGTGGAGAGTAGTAATAGTATTCCTGTTAGTAGTAGTAAGTCTGCTGATGCACCATCGTCAATGGATATTGATCAGTCGAATGATAAGGGAGAAGAAAAGGAGTTACTTCCTCTTTGTGGTCTAGAGGATGATGAACAGGCGCTGTCATACTTGCAGGCAAATTATCACGGTGATTCGGAGAAGGCTAAACTTTCCATTATGGTTGATTCAGACAGAGGAAATGGTGTTCAAAGGAGAAGGCAGCTAAAGAAGAAACGTAAGGAAGCTGATGCTGAATACCCAGATGCTACTACTTTTACCTCTGAATCATGGCGGTGGCGTGTTCATCAGGCCAGGCCGTCAATGCTTGGTGATTATCGTTCTAGTCGTGATCCCAACTATCATTACTTTGATCCCTCTCCAATTGAGACGGATAGTTTATTGGATTCTAGTATGCCTTGGCGTTTACGACGGTTTGGTGATGATAGCAATGACTCATCATCATCAACAATAGCAGAATTACATAGTCCTAGCCGTCCTCGGAGTTATAGTATCGCTTGGTCGGAGGAAGAGATTGACAAGGCAAAGAAGATATGGAAGTCTATTCTCGCATATGCAAAGCATACACTCGCAAAAATGGAAGAAGATGAGGAAGATGATGAAGTTACAGACAATAATAATACCAAACCTCCATTGAATGATCTGTTGGAGCTTGTGGGGAAGGCACATGCTCTCCCAACTCCAGAGGAGACGTTTGGTCGACGAGATCTCTCGGCGCGACAAATGTCAGAGGATATGAATTCGATTATTGACGCAATTGACAGTGGACGAGATTATGTAGCGCGCCTCTTAAAGAGCCTCAAGGATGATGGAGAAGGCATCGAATTGGATACATTGAAGCAGTCTATTGATGAGATTGAGCACCTTTGTCCAGTTGGTTTGTCTGAGTTGATTACAATCAAGAGACAAGTTCAGGAAGCAACGCTTTGGGAGGAAAAGCTAGAAAGTAATGTCGATCATGGCACGGCTGATTCAGACGCATCTGATGGCGAAGATAATGATAATGACGATGACAACAATGTCATGACAGAGAAGAAATTGACGCTAGAAAAGGTTGAAAGGCTTGTTTCCAAGGGGCGAAACTTGACACTCCGTCCTCGTAGTCTCGTTAGACTTCAGAATCGTGTTGAAAAGGCTCATATCCTGAGGAAGAAGATATCTGTATGGAATGAAGCACGTAATCAAGAGAACCCACAGAATATGAAGTTCATAACTTCGTTGATCAAAGAAGCCAACAAAGTTGATCTTGCCTTTCCTGAATTATTCACTCTCACGGGTGTACACAAAAAGGCAGAGGAGTGGATGGATCGTGCGTCAGTAGCAGCTCGGACAACTATAACCTTTGAGGAGCTCGAATCTCTAGTGACTAAGGGTGAGGGATTGCCATTGAATGTATCAGACGTATTAGAAAAGTTGCAGAAGAGACTTACACTTGCGAAAGAATGGATGGCTCGCATCGATGAGATTGTTCCCAAGAGTGATGACTTCCTCGTTTGGCTCAAGCGTTTTCGTCATGCGTTGGAAGACAGCAATAAGAGTGCCCACCTTCTCTCTCTTCTTTCGGAAGGATCTCGTATCCCAGTTACTATGCAATGCTCTCAGCTTCTGCAGATCGAAATCGATGCTCGGCACTGGTCTGCTAAGGCCAAGCCATGGATACCTGAAAACCTCGACACTGAGGGTGAGATTAGTGCACCTCAGAAACGGGGCAAGGTTGATGATGTAGAGGAATATCTTGACAGGGCGGCTTCCATTCGTGAACGGCTGTGGTTTGACGAGAAGGAAAAGTCAGAGTGGATATTAGATGGAGAGTCTGAGCTTAGACAAATGCTTGAAATGGCGGAGGAGTGGTTTGACAAGGTTAGTCTCCACAGTTTAATTGACGTATTTATCTTCCACTATCTTTGTGTTGTTCGTTTCTAACACGCCTTCTTCTTTCTTGACAATAATGTACAGTACGATGATATCATCTCCCATGATAATCGCAGGAAGGGTAAACTATGCTTACCCATGTCTAAAGTTTCCACTATTGCGATTGAGGTCAATCGCATTCCGTTGAACCTAGGCAATCCGGCAACCAAAATTAACAAGGCATTCACACAATGTGATGAATGGATGGCAAAATACCTTCCACTCATCAAGCGTTGTGGAATAGAATGTACTTATACTCCCACCACCACTGGCGCAGCTGATGAGTCGTCAATGCAAGTTGATGAAGAGGATGACGATGATTCAACAGCACCATTGAAACTTGATGAACTATCAGAGGCTGTGGGTGAGGCTGACTCTGACCTTTTCTTTGATCTCGAGGTGGTTGTCAAGATGAGGAAAATTCAAGAAACGGCACAGACCTGGTTTGATAAAGTAGACGAGATTGCACCTAAGGAAGCAGAGGCCAAGAAGAAGGGGGAACATTCCATGAATGAATTATCTTTTCTAATTAATCAATCGACAACTCTTCTTGTGGATGTGGCGGATGAAGTTGAACGTCTTAAGTTAGTGCAGAACACGACAATGTCGTGGAGAACACAAGCGCAGCAGAATCTGAGAGAAATTATAGCTGGATTCGATAACTTTCGTAAGGAACGAAGTGCCAGCTGTGGTGGAAATGGTGCAGCCACATTAACAAATGCTGCTGTAGCGTCAACAGTCCCTTCTGCTTTAGAGTCGTCAACGATACCCAATCCTATCGAAAGTGTGCCGCCACCAGCTGTTCATCTTGCGGTCGATACAATAATGGAAGAAGCTGAAGATGAGAAACAGGTCAGCGATGTAAAGGAGAAATCTCACTCGCCAGCAGCACCACCAACAGCACACGAACCTTGGGAATGTAGCAAATGCAGTACACGAAATCTATCAACAAAGTCACGGTGTTCGAAATGTTTAGGGTGGAGAGGCGGTTCACGTGTTGGTGCATCAAAAGTCCCTTCAGGAGAGCCTGCCAGGCTCAAAATCAAGGCCAGAACTCCTAGTGCAGCACCACCCAGTGCAAACGATTCTGTTTCATCTGCAGGGTCAATGACCACAAGACACATCAACTCAAGACGTGGAGCACATGGAACTACTGGTGACACTGCCACATCAACGACCTTGGGATCTGAGTTCCAAATCCCCGTATACAATGGAAATGGAGGCGATCATCTCTTTGCATTAGTCACAAACTTCGTCAATAGCGTTAAGACAATGAATATCCTTACCCCCGAAGGTAATACTGCAGATGAATTGAATGAGGTCGTTAATTGGTTTACAAAAGCATTCAAGTTGATGAACAACCTTTCTGATATCTATGATAGAAAGAGCTTCTCCAAACTTGACAAGTTGATCAAGAGCGGTCAGAAACTAGTCAAATTCAAGAAGATGACTGGAGTGCGCTTAGAAGACATGGAATTACTTGATGATTTAAGGCAAAGTTGGGCCGCCGCTGTGAATGATGACAACGCACGGCTTCTAGATCTTCAAAGTCGACGTGATAAGTTTGTTGAATGGTGTGAGAAGGCTGATGGGGCCATATCTTCAACTGATAAGAAGGTTCCAATCGAGACATTGAAAGAGTTGGAGTTGCAGAGTGCCAGTTTCCCACAATGTGAGTATAGAATCTTGTATATTGTTTCTCTCAAAACTGTTCAAGCTCACAAAATCATATATTCTCTTCCCCCTGATAGCTGAGATTGTTCTTCGTGTACAAAAGAGAGCAAAAGATGCCACCGAATGGATTGCATATGTAGCTGATATATTAAAGAAGGGCAAGAAGATCCCCCTTAACGAGGCCAAGGTGCTCGCCGACAAAGGAGATAAGCTTAACGTTAGCTGTCCTGAATACAAAACAGTTCGTGCTGCTTTGAAGGCAACAAAGGCTTGGCTCACAAAGGTTAAGAAATGTGGTGCAAAAGATGGCCAAGCAGAAGTTGCCACCTCCGTTGTTAACGAGTTGATCAATGAACATAAAACCTTCCTAGTTACATCCGAGGACTCACTTTCTGGTCTTCAACAAGTCATGTGTGGGTACTGCGTCTGTCGACAACCGTACGAGGGTTTTATGATTGGGTGTGATGGCTGTGAAGAGTGGTACCATGGGCCTTGTGTTGGTATATCTCAAGAGCAGGGAGACAAGTTGGATAAATATGTTTGCGTCCGTTGTAGCACTTTAAGAGTATACAAGGACAGCGCCACGACTGTTGCAGCGATATTACGTAAATGGACGAGTGCAAAGAATCTCTCAAAGGCTCGTGCAGCTGACTCTCAGCGGTATGGGCGCAAGGTTCGGAAAGCAGAACAAGATATCGTGAAAGCGAGAACGAACAAGAACTCAATCGAACAAGAGCTTAATGCCATCTTGCAGGCAATATCTGCTGAAAAGCTTCAAGTTAACGGAGGAGGAGCTGCCGTGGCTGTCCCACCACCGACGAATGGTGGTCTCATCCCAGCAGGTACTCAGAATCCCAGTGTTGCAGTACCTGTTGTTAGTGAACAAAGTGCCAAGCTTGCCAAAAGTGAAAAGGGTCAGTTCTTTTTTGTCATGTATGATTATTGATTATAAAGTGTTTTATGATCACTGACTTCTCTTCTTTTTTCTGTCTCTCTCTGTCCCTTACAGCTCTTCAAGAGAAGATTGCAAAGGCAAACACAACAATTGCAAATTGTGAGAAGCGTATGGAAGGATACAAGACTGAGTTAATAGAACGTAAGAATTTGGAAGCAAGAGAAGATGTATTGGCTCTCAGTATTAAGAAGTGGTGTGCCATTGTCAAGCAAGATATATTTGCACCCAGAACACTGGCGAAAGCCGAATTAAGCAGGCCAGGTGCTGATGGATCACTATCGGCCCCGATGAATAAGGCAAAGTTATATGCGGAGTCGCTTGGTATTGACAAATTGCCAGACATCGATGTGATTCTCAACTCATTCAAGATTTTTGCTTGGACGCTACATTCACTTGAAGTGTTGATGCGAAAGCCTCGTGCTGAAGAAATTCGTTTGATACTCTCACACATAGATAATGGTTCAGTAAAACTTGGTGAAGCCAAGTGCGTCCGAATGATTAAATCAATGTCATCTCGTGCTCAAATTTGGCAAGCGAAGGCAAATAGGGCACTTGCTCCTGTATCGAATGATAGGACGCCTTACGACTTGAGCATCTTGAAGGAACTTCTCTCGGGTGCCAAGCAAATTCCATTAATCATGCCCGAGGAAGCAAGGCTCTGGAACACAATTGAAGATCATGGCACAAGGCACTGCATCTGTGGAGGTCCAAGTGATGGTAGTTTCATGCTTGGATGTGATAATTGTGACAGGTGGTTTCATGGATCGTGTATGAAGATTGACAAGGCCACTGGAGATGCTCTCTCGAAGTGGATTTGTCCACCTTGTACAAAGGGAATTTATGTTCAAGATACGGCAGCCGCTAACGTTGCAACAGAAACCAATACAGTCTCAGATGACGACAACAATTTTGTGAATCCAATGGAGCAAAAGTATCATCTTGACATATCTTCCCATGCACCTGACCCTTCGGAATTGTGGCCGCCATTCAATTTGAGGAATGACAAGGAAGCTGTGGAAGTCTTAGGTAAAGCTGGAGAGTCGGATAATGAAGACTTTACTTCTTCGAGTGGTGGTAGTCTCAAAGCTCCACCCCAAATGGCTTCTCAGGGGCCACCTCAAATTGGCACTGATCCAAAGCTTGCCAGTGTAACGACAAGCCTGCCCATTGCTAGGTTAGATTCACAAGGCTCTTCAAGTTCAGCAAGTTCGTACAACTTCGCTCAGCAACCTCTTATGGCAGCAGGAGCAAGTGCGTCGTCCGGACCAAGGGGGTTATCTCCTTTTTGTCAACCTGTAGCATCGGGAGCTAGTGTACCCGTTCCACAAGGAGTAGCAGGCTATTGTCAGCCCAATATTAGCAGTCAACCCATAGCATCGGCTGCTACTTTGGTTGCTGCTACTGTTGCTCAATCATCTGCATTCCAAGCCATTGTTGGGTCTACTACCCAGTCTGTACAAGAAGCAACTACTTTGCCTCCTGCATCTCTGTCAACAAGTCAGTCACACCAGACTTCTCAAGTATCTTCACAAGCTCAACCCTCTTCTATATCTTTGTCACTACCAAACCCATTGTCTGGTGGTTTAAACAATGGCTCGAATAATACTATGTCAATACAGGCTAATCTATCCAATCTATCAGCGGCTGTTGCAGATATGGATGCATGCTTTAATAACAATGTGAACAACAACAACGACCAGGACAACAACAATAATGCCAGCAAAACTGGGGAGTAACTGTACCTTAGTTGAGTTCGTGCCTTTTCCTATCTTAAACTAAAGATGAATTAACTAAATATTATAACATAATATGATCTCTTGGACACTTCGGCCTTCCAGTTGAATAAAGCAATTATTCCACTCAATCTTATCTCTCGGACAAATATGACCTTTGAGTGAGATTAGCAAGCCCCTACGACAGTTAGCAGTTTTTGAGTCACTAACTAGCTAAAATAAGGTCGTAATAATATAGGTAGGATATTGCAATCTAAGTGGAAAGACGATCCGTACTTCAGAAATTGGATATATTGTATTCAATTTGTTGTGGTATTGGCTGTGAATATTAATTGGAGTGTGAAAAAGAATTGCAATTAACAGGCTGATATAAGAATCAAAGAATAAACATCATGCAAATCCTTTCAGCTGCCGCCTTACTCGTAGGTGCTACAACAGCCCAAGAATTGGTACCTGATGGATCAGTGGATATTGGTACAGTAGGATTCGAGGGATCCTCTGTTGCAGGTGAGTAAATTCATGTGTTTAATTATATAAGATGTGCACAAAATACAAATATGACTTATGACCTCACGCATAATTTATTATTACGATATAGGTGCTAATGAGGGTGATTGGGTAGTGTCAGGTTCCGGTAGCGATATTTGGGTAAGTCTACAACCTTTTAGTGGGCGTATTGCAATATTATATGCACACCTCTCAATATATATATATATATTTTTTTTTTTTAAATAGAGTTCCTATGACCACTTCCACTACATGTACTTCAACCAAACTGGAGACGTAACAATTACATGCTTTGTAAATAGTTTCACCGGCTCTGAGAACGGTTGGCGTAAAGCAGGGCCCATGTTCCGATCTGATGTTGGCCAGCGATCTCCTCATTCACATCTACAAGTTACTGGTAAGATGAAAATTTCTCCGTGTGACATGTGATAATAATATGATATGTACAATCTAATACAACATGATATAACCACAGGTTGGGGCGTTTCTCAACAGTCTCGTCTCGGATTAAATTGGAATTCAATTAGTTATCATGATCATTTCGCTTATGAAAACGTGTGGCTCCGTATGGTGAAATCTGGAAATACAATTACTAGTTACGTCAAGAACAAGGATGATTATGATTACTTGCAGTTTAATAGTGTAGATGTAAGATTTTTTGTTGTTGGTGTTAAAGTTAGTATGGGTAGTTCCTTAATGACTAACACACCCTCTCTCCCTAATCTCAACACATATATAGGTTGATCTTGGTGAGGAATTCAAGGTGGGTATTGCCGTAACCTCCCATGATAACAATAAGTTAGGAGCTTTAGATATTTCTAACTTGGATATCACCAATGAGGTATACACACAAGGAACTACTGGCTCCACTCAACGTAACATTGGTGATACTGGAACTAACATCCGTGTTCAGCAAGTGCAAGAAGGGAAGTGGATGGTACGGTCTGGCGGAGATGACATTGGTGGAAATGAAGATTCTTTTGGTTTCTTCGATTCCGAGCAAACTGGTGATATTGTTGCAAGTATGCACGTCGACAAGATTGTTCACAGAGATGTAGGCGCACGCAGGAACATGAATGCCAAGGGGGGCCTTATGTTCAGGGCCTCTCACGCTGTTGATGCCCCCCATGTATCACTTCTCGTCCATTCAGGAAGTGGTGTGACCATGTATTACCGTGCCACTGCTGGTGGTGAAACTATCAGCAAGAATGTCGGGGTTATGGTCGAGGACGTTGAGCTCAAGATGGAAAAGACGGGCAATACTGTTTCTTGTTACTACAAGCATGTTTCCTCACCAGAATGGTATCACCTAGGAGATGCGAGTGCCGACTTCGATACAACATACTATGTCGGCCAGGCAATATCCTCCGCTCAGGAAAGTCCGCGTTAGTATTGTTTCGTCATATGAATTCGTGTGTTTAATATGAAGTCTAGGCGATCTGGCTACTTTGCATCCCACATGTACTAATAGAAGTTACTATCTCCTCTCTTCACCTTCATAAACGCGCATCTTCCAGAAGGGTTATTGGGCTGCTTTGTATGCAAGTGAATTGCAGGTTACTCCTGCCGCCATTGCCTAGAAAAGGAATGTGACATTTTAGGGATGTGAGAGTGTATCATGCTAGGCGAAGTGATGACAAGTTAGATAAATATCCATCTTGTCTAGCATGTAGATAGTTTTAAAGATTATGAGATGTATTACCTACCGATATGTATCTTCCCCTGTATAATAGTTTGTCTTTAGTTCGTCTTCCTGGAAGATGCGCGTTTCATGGTTTATGATGATGTAAGAGAGGTGATTGCAATATATGTTAGTATATGCAGTTTGCAAAGGCAATGAAACAAAGGCAAATGAAGGCCAAACGAAGGCACAAAATAACCGAGACTTCATATTGAACACACTGGATTCACATGATAACACAATACTAATGCGGACTTTCCAGAAACTTTAGAACGGCAAAGATAGAAGGTCTTTCAACCGCGTCGAAGGTCCACATCCATTGCGTCGCTTTCATTATTGCAAACTCTGCAGGGCTTGTCTCATATATACTCGCGTCTAAATGCTCTGTTTTACCTTGTCTCAGTCTTTGGTGTGCTTTTGATACACTGTAATCATCATTGACATATCGACTCGTAAGTATCGAATAAAACACGTTACCCAAGCTGTACACGTCTATTGCCTCTGTCAAAGGTGCATCAATGATCTCCTCTGGTGCTCTAAGGCTCCCATCAGGTGGTACGCCATTCTCAAACCGACAATATTCTCCGTAAGATTCGTCGTAAAGCAAACTTTCGGCTCTGTTGAAATCTAACATCTTTATAAATCCATCTCTACCTCTGCAGAATTGACCAACTTGTACGTCCGCCGTAGATATCACACCATCTTTGTGCCCGTGTATAGTAGCAAGTATTTTAGCGAGCTCAATAGCCATTTCTAACATCTTTATGGGTTGATCAATATTCTTTCTACCTGATGTTGTCATGACTTCTTTTTCAATCTGACCAGATGCGTACTCTATAATGGACGACAAACCGCAGAATGAATATATATCAGCTATCCTCTTACTCGAACTTAAAAGTTCCATGACCATTGAATCTTTGGGAGTTAAAGAGACAGTGAGTTGGGGGAAAAAATCATGAAAAGTCTCAAGACTGGTTAAGATGAAGAGTAATCTTGACCTGCCTCACTTAAACACTCACCTTTGCGCATATCATCATAAAGATCCCAATTTTTATCTGTTTCATTAGGGTTATAGGCTGTACGTTGTTCAAATGTTCTTCCACTCTTGAATCTCTTCATACTCTTGAACACAACTTCATCGTCTAAGTGTTCAAGAACAAACACTTGTCGATATGTACCAGCAGCAAGGTAGCGAGATCTATGCTTTGACGCATTGCTTGATTCTTCTGTAAGCCATTCGTATCCACTAACTGTTGAGTGCAATTCATTGCAGGTTGGTCTGTACAATCTATAAAAGGAAGGTGTATTGCATTTTGGCTCTGTATTAGTATCTGACCATGGCTTGTAACCACTCCCTCTTATCAAATTATCATCACTGGCGAAATAGGTGTCTAATGAATCATCATCATTGTCCCCCATTTGAGTTGTTGTATCTAAATAATCTTCGGCAGCAAAAGCATCTATATTATTTACAATGTTATTATTTAGTGACTCGTTTGTAGATGTTTGTACATACGGCTCACACGATAATAAAGCAGTTTTAGTAGATTGTTTTATTGTTGTATCATCTTTCTTTTCTGAATTACTATTGTAATAGACACGCTTATTGGATGTTAACCCAACTCTGTCCAACAATAAATCCGTTATTCTATCTCTGGGAGATTGGTGTATAGACTGATATTTCTGATGATCTGATACTGCTGCATTCTTGAATAACATATCCCTAAGGACATTAACAGACTTCTTCTTCTTATTCTTCTTCTTTTTACTAACACGGAGTTGATTTGCATGGTCTTCTATTATTGATACAGGAGATATAGCCTTTGTTTTGTTATTATCATTTCGTGAAATGAAAAAGAATGTGATAAAGTATATCCATGATAATAGAAGCAACAAAACAGCTGCTATGAGAGCTATCTTGAGTTGATACTTCTTTCTTGATCGATTTTTTTGCTGATGACGATGTAGATGTATCGACGACATACTCTCTTAATAAATAATAATATAGATGGTGCACCTATAATAACTGCCTCATGACTCTTGCTCTAGATACAAGAAAAATTATGTAAACTGCGCCACTCTTTCAGCTCTTAATTCCACCGCCAGTGGTGAGTACACCATAGACTTAGTCAAGTCCATTCAAGCCACCTCAAGTATAACTACATCGTATTGCAAAGAAAAAGATAGAGTAGAACATTCCACGTGTTACTATTTCATTTTTGACTTGTGGCTTGTGACTTACTTGTGACTACGATATTCAACTCAGCAATTCGATTGTTGGCTGTTGGGCTACTGGTAGGTAGGGAAGGGTGGCCTACTAATATAGTTTATTATTTGACGCAGAATTATTAGTGCCTTCTTATCGTTTATTTGACGCAGAATTAGTGTCTTCTTCAGTAGTGGCCAGTGCAGCATATTAATATTATCGTGTGATGTGGAAATTGACATTGATAATAGTTTGCACTCTTCTGATAACTCTTGATACAGCTAATGCTGGTGGCATATCTAATGAATGGTGTTTAGAGAGGGGCTTTGATTCTTCGAATTTATCTTGTGATACTTGTCAATTGCTTGCGGAATCCACTACTCTTCAACGATTACAAGATGATAAGAATAAAGCAACTGATAATGATGATGAACACATTGATATAAATAAAGAGTGCCAAGTATGTTGTCAGGAATATAAAGTCAATCCATTACTAAGGCCAGGTGAAACATTAAAGGGGAAATACAAGCATGCAATTTTAAAGTATGATGAGAAATCTGTTGATAATTACCAAGAAGTTAGAGATTTTCTCGAAAGAGATCTGTCAGAGGTTTTATCATTCAAAGGAGACAAGTTCCAAATTGAAAAGACAAACGATAGTAGTCCTAGCAATAATATTGACATGTATTCACTTATGATGGGTGGGGGCTATGGTGGTGCAGGGCCTCAATTAATGTTCTTTGAGCAGTCCAAGAAGGAATGGACTACATATAACGAGGAAGAACAGGCAGGAGAAATAATTAATTTAAGAGGTTGGAAGAGAGAAGATTTAAGAAATATGATCCTAACTCTATTGCCTAATGCATAAAACACAAGGTCTCTCAAACCAATCGAGATTAACTACTACACTACTATTATTCTATTAATGCCTGGTAGCTGTAGATAATCAAACTTACATATATCGCTCAAATAGTGAGCGAGCAATCTATTCCATCACACAGAGGTATGAGAGGAGTACAAGTCAAATGACTTTTATTAAAGCAAACCCTCTCTAGCCAGCCGTCAATAAAATTTATCCAAAGTTGCCAAAATCAGAAAACTGAGGATGCTGCTGCTGTTTTTGTTGCTGTTGTTGTCTCTGTTGCATGGGAGATTGTTGACTTAATTGATTCATCATCCCTTGGCTGCCTCCTTGCATCATAATATTATTATTCATTTGTGGTTGCTGCATCATACCCATGTTGTTCACCTGTCCTCCTCCCATCATTCCCATATTGTTCATATTCCCCATCCCTTGTTGTGTCATCATGTTATTCATCCCCATTCCTTGCTGTTGCATCATCATATTATTTTGCTGCATTTGCATCATTTGCTGCTGTTGTTGGGGAGTCATACTATTCATCATACCCATTTGTTGCTGTTGAGGATTCATATTGTTCATCATGCCCATCTGTTGCTGCTGTTGGGGAGTCATACCATTGTTCATCATGCCCATACCATTACCGTTTGACATACCTCCTCCCATACCGTTTTGCATACCCACACCCCCGTTCATGGCAAACATATTTTGTTGCATAGGATTATGATGAGCCGATGGAGTATTGAACATTGACATTATATCATTGTTTGACATTTTCTTCTTCTCAGCTGGTTGTTGTGGCTGTGCTTGTTGGGGTGTTGTTGTCATGTTGGCAAATAAATCTTCCAACTCGGGTTCACTTTTAGCTGCTGCTGCTGGTTGCTGTGGTGGCGGTGCTGATGGTGCAGCATGCGATGGGGATGTTGTAGATTGAACCACAGAAGCTTGCACACCCGAGGCAGCTTCTGGCGAATCAAAGTTTCCAAAGTCTAGCAAATCTACCGCCGGAGCAGGAGCTTTCTTGGCCACAGGAGTCTTAGCAACAGGAGTTTTGACAGCCCTTGCACTGCGCGAGGCACCACTATTTCCACTACTACCTCCTCGGGCAGCTGCCCTCTTCTTGGCCGCATCGCTAGGCTTCCTAGTAGTTAGCCGACGTTGCACACCATTCACAACCTCATCTTGCTCACGCTGAGCTTCCATTTCTGATATTGCCGCAAATGCATTAGGATCATAGAATTTACGTCGTTCGTACTTATCACGGATATAACGTTCACGTTGTTGACCAGTTGCTGTTTGTGTAGGTTTTGCAACAGATAGTCTAGCCTCAAAGATAGCATTAACTTTATTATTTCCTCCATTTTCCATTGCAAGAACTTCCTTTTCTTTCCCTTTAGTGTTTTATAATATAGTGTAAATGTGAGTTGTGTTGTGATATAAATTGGTATTGTGTTTGTTAAGTATAGTAAAGTGTAAAAAATGAGCACATAATATGAATACATAACACATTAATAACTGCAATTGAAAATAAATAATACACTCACATTGATCTAAATTAACACTCCTAACAAAACTAATATGCACACCCAATCTACGATGACTACCACTACATTCCAAACAACAAAATGCTCCCATGGGTAAAGAGCCAGGTGGAGCTCCAGGAGGTGGAACAATTAATGATGCCCATCGAGGTTGTCTTTCTGGACAATCACTGCAAACCTGATTTTCAGGGCGGATCATTAATGCTTTTAGACGCCGTTTAAATTCTGCTTGTGACATGGTGATTATATATGTTGTACATATATTATAATAAATATGTATGGGGTGGTAACCGTTGACAAAATTGGAATTGTATTTAGATTGTGTGCTGCAGGTATATGGTAGATAAATATAACCAAAGTAAAAATGGAAAGGGAGACGCAATTGCAACTACTAGAGAGGCAATCTCTTATAACCTCAGAGGTGTAGAGCTGGCTGATCAAACACAAGTAGGTAAGTAGTATGATAACCGATCAAATAGTAACTTTGAAACTTTATACTCTGGAACTTATAAAAGATGAAATTTAATCTAACGAAAGCTTCGATAGATGAGAAAGAACAATAACTTGATGCCATCTCAAACTTCACGCCACATCATTTTTTGGCACTAAATTCACCGTAGTGACGTCAATATTAGGGTCTAGGAGATGACTCAACAGACAATTATGATCTCCTTTATATCAATTATCTATTTTAAATGATAAACTTGACTGATAACATCTGAATGCATCATGAATAAACAAAAAAACACTCAAAAAGTGCCCATTTTCGGCATGTATCAGATGAATGGAGATATGGTCATGGTGAACAATGACACAGGATCAGATATAATGATCATTCAACATTATTAAGGTACATGACTAGAATATAATCCCTCAAAACACTTTATAGGACCTACTAACCTACTTTTGAGGCCACTTTTCGCACTTTGTAGTCATTGTCAAACACTCAAAACCAGCTCTTCCTAGTATATGCTCTATTTTCCTGCCAGTGCTTGTCAAAGCCATCCCATGTATAGGTAAGGACTTGGGAATGTCTACTATAGCATATGCATCACTCATGGTGGAGTTGCAACAAGGCGGCTACACCTCGAAGACAAGAGAATCCCGACTTTTCGAGGGAAACCGAGCCATTCAATTCGTACGTTTGGGTGTCAACCACTACCTTGTTGTGCTCTGTTTTCCTGCCAGTGCTTGTCAAAGCCATCCCATGTATAGTTAAGGACTTGGGAATGTCTACTGTAGCATATGCATCACTCATGGTGGAGTTACAACAAGGCGGCTACACCTCGAAGACAAGAGAATCCTGACTTCTTTTCGAGGGAAACCGAGCCATTCAATTCGTACGTTTGGGTGTCAACCACTACCTTGTTGTGCTCTATTTTCCTGCCAGTGCTTGTCAAAGCCGTCCCATGTATAGGTAAGGACTTGGGAATGTCTACTGTAGCATATGCATCACTCATGGTGGAGTTACAACAAGGCGGCTACACCTCGAAGACAAGAGAATCCCGACTTTTCGAGGGAAACCGATCAGCCATTCGATTCGTACGTTTGGGTGTCAACCACTACCTTGTTGTGCTCTATTTTCCAGCCAGTGCTTGTCAAAGCCATCCCATGTATAGGTAAGGACTTGGGAATGTCTACTGTAGCATATTCATCACTCATGGTGGAGTTACAACAAGACGGCTACACCTTGAAGACAAGAGAATCCCGACTTTTCGAGGGAAACCGAGCCATTCGATTCGTACGTTTGGGTGTCAACCACTACCTTGTTGTGCTCTGTTTTCCTGCCAGTGCTTGTCAAAGCCATCCCATGTATGGGTAAGGACTTGGGAATGTCTACTGTAGCATATGCATCACTCATGGTGGAGTTACAACAAGGCGGCTACAACTC
>Ga0214477_100807_pt1 | contig 19505 bp, 15 predicted proteins | sample M1_20Mar14CPVII9_FD_165058 | JGI IMG/M metagenome (GOLD analysis project Ga0214477, IMG submission 165058) | Marine eukaryotic communities from Monterey Bay, California, United States - M1_20Mar14CPVII9sort6BwellC16 | ecosystem: Environmental > Aquatic > Marine > Unclassified | place: USA...
GGGATTTATTGTAAGATATACCGCCGTGTATAGGTTAGTGTGGTTATTAGGTATTGCGTAGGTGAATTGGTTGATTGTGTATAAGTACACATGATATGCACAGGATTGATTAATGACGATATGATGACCAACAATAGTACGGGAAAGGTATAATATACATTGGGATATTGGGATATCGGACAAGCATAATACGAATCAATAGCCCAATATACTGCGGGTATGAAATATGAATAGACTGGTATGTATTAGTCTTCGGAGAACAAATGCACAATACTATCCACTGCCGAATATCAATGGTTTGTAAAGAGAAAACACAAAAGACAGATGCAGTACACGAATGGTAGAATATCTTATCTGTTATACTGGTATGTTGTTGACACAATATGATAACTATGTTACATGAGGTTACATGCATTTTATTATTGTAGTGCATAAAATAGAAAAGGATACACCAAAGAGATGGTATTAATAGTATACTACATACTGCGTGATAGATAACTCTAGGTATGCATATGAGAAGTACCCATATCAATTGGTAAGTTAGAATATTATCATCGACCTCCTCTTAATAGTCAATACCACAGCCCGGCGGCGGCAGTGCAACAAAGTACTTTCTTCAAATAATCTCAAGATTTTTTATGATAAGTACTCTCTCTCTCTCTAGAGGTATTGCATTACCATACCAAACCTACAGTCAACGAGCTACCGTATATCATATACATTGTTAGTATCCTTATCGGTATTAGAGAGTAAAATTTAGAACGGTAAAGTTAGTTCAACACATTGATTTAGTATGAGCACTCCCGATAAGATTTGGAAAGATGGTTCAACAAAATTAAATAATGATGATGTATGTGAGGTGAATGATAAGTTACAAAATATGAGTACGGCTGATAAAGATAATAATGATGTATCGATATGTGCCAATTGTGGCAAAGAGGGTAGTGATAATGATATGAATACATGTAACAAATGTAAGATGGTGAAATACTGCAATGCTGTGTGTAAAAAGGTACACAAAAAGAAGCATAAGAAAGATTGTGAGGAACATGTTAGACTTGCTGCTGAGCATGCTGCTAAGTTACACGATGAAGAACTCAGAATTGCGGCTAAGTTACATGATGAAAAGCTATTCAAGCAACCTCCGCCATTAGATGATTGTCCAATTTGTTTTCTACTCCTTCCTTCATTGGACCCAACGCGGGGTGGAAATATCAAACATGCTGCGGAAAAATTATATGCAGTGGATGTGTTCATGCACCTGTTTATGATAACCAAGGGAATAAAGTTGATAATAAAAAGTGTCCTTTTTGTAGAACTCCGCCTCCTAAATCAAATGAAGATAACATTGAAAGGCATAAGAAACGATTAGAGTTAGATGATCCCATTGCAATCTATAATCAAGGAGTTTTCTATCGAGATGGGATACGCGGATATCCACAAGATTATAGCAAGGCATTAGAATTATGGCATCGAGCAGGAGAGCTTGGTTGTGCCGCAGCTTATCTGAATATTGGTTATACTTATAATAATGGTGAAGGAGTAGGAGATGACAGGAAGAAGGCAGTGTATTACTTTGAGCTAGGAGCTATGAAGGGAGATGCATCAGCAAGGTACAATCTAGGACTTCAAGAGGAGAATTCAAGCAGTATGGATCGAGCTCTCAAACATTATACGATTGCAGTGAGAAGTGGAGTTTCTCAATCATTAGAGGCGATCAAAGAGTTATACTCAAAAGGTCAGGCAACAAAAGAAGACTACACGAAAGCACTGCAAGCGTATCAGTCATATTTGAACGAGATAAAGGTCCCCAGAGGGATAAAGCTGCTGCATTTAGTGAAACTTATCGGTACTATTAGTCTCTACATCGAAAAGGAAAGATGAGCTCTTGAAAAACAATTTCTAAATCATCCTTGTTTATAACTACTTCATTTCATTAGCTTATTTCTTTTGTTCAAAGTAATATTCATGCTCTCGTAGTACACATTAACTCTAAGGTACACATACAGTTATGCCCCCTTTCCTATTTACATTGTCATGACCAACTAACCAACTTAATGGGCTGACATACCTACGGCTCCCTTGAATGCCTCATCCAATACCTCACAGAGTGTGGGATGGGTGTGTACCATCATACTCAATTCCTTGACGGTAGTTCCAGCGGCAACAGCATTGGCACACTCTTGAATTAAGTCAGCAGCATGAATTCCAATAATGTGTACGGCAACAACCTTTCCAGTATCCTTATTGTACAATACCTTGGCCATACCATTACCCTCTAACTCGGCAAGAGCCTTGGAGTTGGCACGGAAACTACCCTGTGATTTACCAAGTTCCCATCCCTCCTTCTTGGCGAGTTCAATGGCTTGTTCCTCAGTAGGGCCAACCATGGCAATTTCAGGATGTGTGAAACAAGCGGCGGGGATGGCATCATGGTTTACCTCATGATCACGTCCACAAATGTTCTCAATGGCACTAATACCCTGTGCAGACGCGGCATGGGCAAGCATCATCTTACCATTGGCATCTCCGATACAGTATACACCTGGTACGACCTCTCCATCTTCATGCTTTGTCAATACACGCATCTTCTCATCTACGGCAACGAAGCCACGTTGGGTCTCAATACCAGTCTCCTCAAGTCCCATGTTGGATGTGTTTGGTACACGTCCGGTAGCAATCATGGCACCATCAACCTCGAGAGTTTCAACATGTTCCCTATGATACGATCAGGGCAGAAGAAGAATGGTTAGAAGAGACACAAGAAGTGAACACTTTCCTTGTCCATATATCACATACAAAGGCAGCTATCTACCACCTTCTTCACCAGTCAATAAATAAACAAACAAACTTACTTGGTATCAGCATCAATCATTTCAATAGTAACAGGCTTAACTCCCGGGATACCAGGAGTAACCTTACTAGCAAATACACCCGTCCTGTAATCAATAGGACGTTCACGAATTAATAACCTTTCAGCCTGCTTGGCAATTTCCCTATCAAATGTTGGCATAATATTTGGTAATGCCTCAATGAATGTAACTTCACTACCCAGGGCAGTGTATACATCTGAGAATTCAAGACCAATGTATCCTGATCCGATAATTGCTACCCATTCTGGTACTGATTGTAATTCTAACGCGCCGTCGGATGTGTAGACTGTCTTTTCATCAACTTCGACACCTGGTGGTACGAAGGGGATTGATCCAGGTGCTAGAATGATATCCTTTTATTATTATTGTAATTGTGGTTTGTTGTGGGGTTTAGTTATTATTATTGAGAGGTAGGAGTTTGTATTGGGGATTTGAGGCAGAGAGATATGCATTGATATGATGAGTAACAGATTATAAATGATATAGATAGAGAATTAATGAACATTAATCCCAACATTCATAATAATGCCTAGTCATACGCTCATCTTATGTGTAAAGCGCCCGTGCTCTGTTTGCAAATGTTTCGTAGATGCGCACAATATGTGTACAAACTCCAAAATCTTTGCCCTCGCAACTTAAACAACATACAAACGTACCCAACTAACAAAACATACAAACTACATAAGAAACTTACCTTGGCAGTATAAACTTTACCAGAAGCATCATCCTTAACCTCATTAACCTTACCCGTCAAAACACCTCTACCCTCCACAATATCAACTCCCAGTGCAGTTAAACTACCCTCCAAATTACCTTTAACTTTATTAGCCAACTGTTTCGCATGATTGGCTACACCCTCACGATCAAACTTCACTTCACCATCAACGGTAATACCAAATTCACTTAAATGAGTTTCAGCCTGCATTTCACGTACACGTCCCGAGGCAGCTAATAATGCTTTCGAGGGGACACAGCCACGGTTGACACATGTCCCGCCGACATCGGCTCCAGAAAAGATGGCCGTTGATAAGTCTTGTGCACGAGAGTGGAGTGCGGCGCCGTGACCACCGACTCCGCATCCTACGATGATAACGTCATAGTCGTAATTGCCACACTTGGATGCATCCAATGAAGAAGTTTGTTGTGTTGTTCGTACTGATTGTTGAGTTACTCTGGAGGCAGGGCTGAATGCCGATGCGGCTGTTAGTAATGTTGTTGCAATTAGGTACTTCATTATTATTAATGTTCTATTATTATTGTATATTTTGATATATGCAAGAGGAGAGTTGCAATGCACCGCTATTTCATCATGATCGCTCGTTAATCGATGACGTAGTGGTGTACCATCTCACTTATGATAAGTGTGACAGTACGGTATCTTTTATCGGTAAGAAGACCACCACCAAGCAATAGTGGAGCCACGGTGCCACGCTCCGACGCTCTTGGTGGCCGGTGGCCGCCAGATAGCTGTAATCGTTTTTTCGGAAAGTTTTCCAAAAATCACTTAGCGGAAATCAAGGCAACCGGTACTTAAAACTACGAGTGGACGACCAAAAATCAAGAAAACTTTGACCGGCCGTGAAAAAAGGATACCGACCGGTATTATTTCCTAACCGGTATTATTCCAAATCGTTGACGACTCCCTCGGAGAGCGATTTATGCTGTGCCGAGTGTATTACTCATGATGATACTTTGGACTGTGCCAGTGGCGAGTCACCCCCTGAGGTCGATACGTAGACCCTAAATAAACTAAAGACACCCCCCCCCCCCTCAAAGAAAATAGCAGATTTGCAATAATTTGCAAAATCAAAGCCCAAAGCAACAAAATAATATATGTAGCGTCGTTCGTCAATCAGTATTATCTTATATCTTAAGAGTAGACTGCGGTTAGTGTATTTATCGTATATTGATGGTTAAACCGGTTTACTCATCACATCATAAATCAGACATATCAAATATCAGACTCAAGAGTTTATATATATAATGAGCACATGCAATCAAGAAGGTGCATCAAAATCAAAATCTGATGATGATGTATGTGAGGTGAATGATATATTAAATAACATGATATTAAATAACATGAAGACAGAAGATAATAATGTATCAGTGTGTGCTAATTGTGGCAAAGAGGGTGATAATCTCAAATCATGTACGGCATGTAAATTGGTTAAATATTGCAATAGAGAATGTCAAATTGCTCATCGACCACAACACAAGAAGGAATGTAGAAAAAGAGCTGCCGAGTTGCATGATGAGAAACTCTTTAAACAGCCACCGATGTTAGAAGATTGCCCAATCTGTTTTATACGGCTGCCAATTCTACTTACGGGGAAGCGTTATATGGCATGTTGTGGAATGGAGATATGCAGTGGTTGCTTCCATGCTCCTGTGTATGATAACCAAGGCAACAAAGTTGATTATCGAAAATGTCCTTTTTGCAGAACTCCCGAAGTAACTTCACTTGAGGAAGCAAGTGAGAGAGATAAGGCACGTGCGGATGCAGATGATCCTATGGCGATCTACAATACTGGAATGTACTATCGAGATGGGACAAATGGGTTTCCACAAGATCATGGGAAAGCATTAGAGCTATATCATCGTGCAGGAGAACTTGGTTATGCTAAAGCTTATAATAGTATAGGTAATGCTTATTTCAAAGGTAGAGGTGTGGAAGTTGACAAGAAGAAGGCTGTATATTATTGGGAACTAGGAGCTATTGCAGGAGATACAAATGCAAGGTTCAATATAGGTATACTTGAGGAAACGGCAGGCAATTGGAAAAGAGCTGTCAAACATTTCATGATTGCAATTGGTGGTGGAGATGACGACTCTTTGCAGCAGATCAAAAGTCTATACTCAAGCAGACATACATCAAAAGAAGACTACACAAAAGCATTACAATTATATCAAGCGTATTTAGATGAGGTCAAGAGTCGTCAGAGAGATCGAGCAGCAGCATTTAGTGAGGAGTATCGTTGCTATTAAAGCCGGAGTATATCTATTACAGAGAGTAGTAAAGAAGCACTTATGAAGCTGTGGTAGATATGGGCTTTTTAATCATTGCATGTCAGAGTATAATAAAGCCGCTGCAATATGTGTGCACCACATAAAGAGGCTCAAAGCATGAATATAACTTTGAACAAAAAGAAATAAGCCAAATGAAATGAAATAGTTATAATCAAGGTACGATTACGATGTAGAAATTGTTATTTATACTGTCTATTCTGATTTGATAATTGGCATATTCGAGAGATATCTTTTCATGTTTGAGACTTAATAGTAACGATAGTCCTCACGGGCAGCAGCAGCTTTATCCCTCTGATCACTTTTAATCTCACCCAAGTATTCTTGATGTACTTTCAATGCCTTTGTGTAGTCTTCTTTAGTTGCATATCCTTCTGTGTAAAACTGCTTGATCCTATCCAAAGAGCCATCATATCCACATTTTACTGCAATCATATAATGTTTGATGGATCTGTTCATATTGCCTGCCCTCCTCTCATTATTGCCTAGGTTATACCTTGCCCAAACATCTCCTTTTATAGCTGCTAGTTCGTAATAATATTTGGCCTTCTTCTTATCTATTTCCACACCTCTACCATTATCATATGCATAAGCAATACTATTATATGATGAAGCATGTTCTAGTTCTGCTGCCCGACGGAAGAGTTTTAATGCCTTCGTATGATTCTGCGGATATCCATTTGTACCATGGACATAGTCACATCCTAGATTGTAGATTGCAATGGGATCATCTAACTCCACTCGTATCTTTATCCTTTCTATTCCTTCTTCCTGTGAAGAGGGTGTTGGAATTCTGCAAAACGGACACTTTTTACTATCAACTTCGTTGCCTTGGTTGTCAAAAACAGGTGCATGAAAGCATCCACTGCATATCATTTTCCCACAACATGCCATATATCTATAGCCAGTCTCAATTGTTGGCATTCGAAGGAAGCAAATTGGGCAATCATCTAATGGTGGTGGTTGTTTGAATAGCTTTTCATCGTGTAACTTAGCTGCATGCTCAGCAGCAAGCTTGATATGCCTCTCACAATCTTTCTTATGCTTCTTTTTGTGTTTCTTTTTGCAAGTGGCATTACAGTACTTCGCCTTCTTACATTTGTTACATATGTTGTTAACGTCATCACCCTCTTTACCACAGTTTGCGCATAAAGATATATTATCAGCCGTTCTCATATTCTGCAACTTATCATTCACCTCACATACACTGTCATCGTTATTTGATTTTGACGCACCGATATTACAACTTTTATCAGATGTGCTCATGATGGAAAAACTTCTATATCAGTGCTCTATTGTTGCTAATAATTGTATACCTCTTTCAAACTATTATAAGCCTTTTTGTGGTTTAGGAGTTGCAAGTTGCAGAAAACTTTTGGCACCGAAACGTCTCTTCTAATAAATATCTATCGAGGCCTGAGTAATATACTCTATACGCTGACGTCCAAAAATGTTTAAATACATTAGTGTTCAACGGCGTCCGTTGACAAAACACAGATATCGATACGGATTATTTCACACTTATTATGATACGAAAAGTACGCAGTACGATATTTATACTCTCATAAAAATGTACTCAAATAGCAACAAACAGAAGACGCCGCCACTGATACCTCTAGAGCTGCGCCAGTGGACAAATATAAAGAGTATTCATCGATATTTTATTATTGTATGAGTTTGAGACTAGTATTATACAGCACGTAAATTTGCAACATCTCATACTCAGATACTCATCAGCACATCACATCTCACATCGCCGACCTCCTCTAGAGCCGATATAATTAATCTAGTTTGGTTTAGCGTATATTATATTGTTGTATCAGTATAACATATTTGTGATTGATTGGTTAAAAAGATTAAATTATCATACATAAAGCAGCCCAATCCAAAGTTGATATAATGAGCACATCCGATAGCAATTGCAAAGAAGAAGATGCATCAAAATCAAATGATGAAGATGGTGTATGTGAGGTGAATGCTATGTTACAGAACATGAGTACAGCCGATGATAAAGATAATGATAATAATCTCACTTATTCACAAGTGTGACAGTATGGTATCTTTTCTAGGTAAGATGACCACCACCAAGCAAATGTAGTGGAGACGACGGCCTACAACGCCTGCCGATTGCCGATAGCTGCAGCCGGTCAATATGAACAGTACTCATCGATATTATTATTGATCAAGTTAGAGATTGTTGATATGAGCGAGATAAATTTGCTAGGTATCTTCGCAGTCAACAAAGACAAAATGACGAATGACGATAAAGATAGATGGTAGAAGCACAAACTCCACTCATCTTATTAGCGGCGGCGGTGTATTAATATTATTCATAATTGATTGGACGGTCAAGTACTTATCACAACCCTATCAAATAGACTTAAGAGTTTATATAATGAGCGTATCCGATAATTGCAAAGGCAAAGACGGTGCATCAAAATCAAATGATGAGGTTGGGAAGTTACAGAATATGAGTTTGATTGATACAGATGTGTTAGTATCAGTATGTGCTAATTGTGGTAAAGAGGGTAGTAGTGATAATATGAACACATGTAACAAATGTAAACAAGTATGGTATTGCAACGCCGCTTGCAAAAAGAAGCATCGATCAAAACATAAGAAGGAATGTAGAAAACGAGCTGCCGAGTTACACGATATAGAATTATTCAAACAGCCACCTCCAGCAGAAGATTGCCCAATTTGTTTTATACGTATACCAATGCTTGTATCAGGAAGTAAATACAATTCATGTTGTGGAAAAGTTATATGTAGTGGATGTATTCACGCGCCAGTTTATGATGACCAAGGCAATGAAATGATCAAGAAAATTTGTCCATTCTGTAGAGTTCCAACGGCTAATTCATATGAAGAGTATGTTGAAAGGTTAAACAAACGTGTGGAGGCTGGGGATTTTATTGCAATTGGCAAGTTAGGTGGTTACTATGCTGCCGGGAAAAATGGATTTCCACAAGATTATACGAAGGCATTGGAACTTTGGCATCGGGCAGCAGATCTTGGATATTCTAAAGCTTATGGCAATATAGGTTGGGCTTATTTACATGGTAGCGCAGTGTGAATGTTGATAAAAAGTAGAAGTCTATTCATTATTTTGAGCTAGCTGCCATGGGCGGCAGTGTAGTAGCACAGAGCAATCTAGGTAATATGGAGGGGCGTGAAGGCAATTTGCATAGAGCTCTTAAGCATTTGATGATTGCGGCTAAAAGTGGTGATTCCAACTCTTTGAAAGAGATTCAAAAGATGTACACGCATGGGCACACAACAAAAGATAACTACACAAAAGCGTTACAATCGTACCAAACGTATTTGGGGGAGATTAAGAGTCGTCAGAGAGATGAAGCTGCAGCAGCTGACGAGAGACATCGTTACTATTAGTGTAGGATCGATAGTCGAAGACTTCTCTATTACTAAATTAGTCATAATCACTCTAGGAGAGAAGGCATCGTACTCTCATAAAAACACATCGGTATCCCCGTTGCAAGAATCGCGCACATCAATGTTGGGGAAGAGCACGCACGCTAGCTACGTTCTGTGTTGATACTCACATCAGACGACGACGCCCACCGATACCTAGGACTCCTTGCTGCAGCACCAGTGGACAAAGAGTACTCATCGATATTTTATTATTGTTTGTAGTTTGAGATTAGTATTATACGAGCACGTAAATTTGCAATTGCAACATCTCACCGGCTCTCCTCGTAGCTGATATAATTATCTAGAGTTTGGTTTAGCGTATATTATATTGTATCAGTATTACATATTCGTGATCGATTGGTTAAAAAGATTAAATTATCATATCATAAAGCAGCCCAATCCAAATAGTAGTATGTATAATGAGCACATCCGATAGCAATTGCAAAGACGGTGGATCAAAATCAAGTAATGATGATATATGTGATGTGATAGACAAGTTACAAAATATGAGCACTGTCAATGAAGATGTTGTATCAGTATGTGCCAATTGTGGGAAGGAGGGTAGTAGTGATAATATGAATACATGCAACAAATGCAAAGAAGTGAAATATTGCAACGCCGCTTGCAAAAAGAAACATCGATCAAAACATAAGAAACAATGTCAAAGACGAGTAGCTGAGTTACATGATATAGAACTATTCAAGCAACCTCCACCAGCAGAAGATTGTTCGATTTGTTTCCAACGTTTACCAACACTACATACGGGTAGTAAATACATGGCATGTTGTGGAAAATTGATATGCAGAGTGGATGTATCTTTGCACCTCGATATGATAATCAAGGCAATAAAGTTGATAATCAAAAGTGTCCCTTTTGCAGAACTCCAGCACCTACTACAGTAGGGGAGTGTAATGAAAGAACAATGAAACGAGTGGAGATGAATGATCCCATTGCAATGTGCAATTTAGGGTGTTATCACAGAGATGGAAGAGGCGGATTTCCTCAAGATTATAATAAGGCTTTTGAACTTTGGCAACAGGCGGGCGAGCTCGGTCATTCTGAAGCATTTGTTTGTCTTGGTTATGCATATGATCATGGCAGAGGTATAGAAGTTGATGAGACGAAGGCTAGGTATTATTATGAGCTAGCAGCTATGAGAGGGGGGTGTGGTGGAAGGTGCAATCTAGGTGTTATGGAGGCAAATGGAGGCAATTTTGATAGAGCCGTCAAGCACTGCATGATTGCAGTTAGAGGCGGGTATAATAAATCATTGGAGATGATTCAATATATGTACTCAAAAGGGCATGCAACAAAAGATGATTACACAAAAGCTTTGCAATTATATCAATCATACTTGTTGGAGATTAAGAGTGATCAAAGGGATAAAGCTGCTGCTGCTCGAGAGGATACTTTTCGTTACTATTAGTATCATGAGAGTTGAATAAGTACTAATGTAAAGTTACTAACAGTAATGTATGTACTCCTAATACGTATCAGGGGGCGGTGTCATGACAAAGAATGCATCTCCACTAACACTCCCCTTCACTTTTCTTGGTTCCAAAACTTGTATACTACCATCTCCTTCTCCTGTATCTTTGTTACCGCCGTATCTCTTTGATACATGACTAACCAACCAATCATAATCAATCTGTAATGAGCATTCCTCTTCTACCTCACGTATAACACCCTGTAATGTAGTCTCGCCTAAGTGTCGTTTACCTCCGGGTAAGTCTAATTCTATTGCATTAGAGCTGTCAATATATCCCATTACCATTATATACTTGACATTATTGTTGGAAGATTTTGGTGGTTTATCATCTTGTAGTAGCCATAGTAATGATGTTAAATGATGTCCCATCTTGATTTGTACTGATGTCGTCGACTCATTGTTCATCTCAGCTGACAAACAATCAACTCCGCCATCATTTCTAATCTGCATTAGTATATCTTTCGTAACCATTTCATTCTTTGATCGAGTCCTACCAGCTGATAGTAATGTATACAAGGATGATAACTTTAATGCACATACAAAGTGTGCATGATCAGAATGTAGTTTCTTTCCCTTACTTTGTTTCATCAATGATGATTTTCGAGCAGATGTAATTGTTGATTGCAATTCATTGTATGAGTTGGATATGATTGCTACAAATCCATTCCGTTGATGTGTTGTTAATAGACATATTGCACAATTGACTTTAAATGGTGGAATCTTATTCTTGTCTGTAGAACATACTTTATCAGTAGTAGTGGATGTATTGCCAAAGATTTCAATAGCTAATTTTTGTTCACAAGATATGCCATCTTTTTGAAATGATTGTAGATTTGTATTGGTACAACTGTATATTGATGGGTTGGAACCTTTAGTATCTGGCAATACTATCAAGTTGTCGAATGGATGATTGTTGTTATCATTACTGCTGCTGGATGATGTTATATCCAATTGACTTAGTTGATGTGTTATATTCCCATCAATGTCAAATTGTATTTGATCATTTGAGTATCCTCCGATATTATTATTGCCGCTTGACATCGTTGCAGTCTCATTATTAGCTTTGACTTTATTCTGTGTAGTATTATCATAACGTTGACGTAACGTAACAACCTTGGGACATGAACATAGTGGTGCATGGACTTTATACTTGGCAGCTCGACATAATTTGTTATGAAATATTGATTGAAAGTTTGTAGTTTCAATGTTGATTGGTTTGCTGTGACTTGTTTGTTGGTTTTGGGTAGCTCTTGTGTTGTTGCTTCTGTTGCTTCCGCTACCACGTCCTGGCTTCTGATTCTGTCTCCGTCGGTTATAACTAGTACCATTTTTGTTAAAGGTATCACCACTACTCGAAGTAGATGAGCTCATGTGTTGTTGTTGTCTACCTCCTCTACCTCTCCCTCCTCCTCTACCGCTTCTACCTCCGACTGCCCGTCCTCTACCCTGCATTATGGCGTTGTATACTGTGTCAGCTGCTCTGAACCTACGAGTTGCAGTCCGTAACATGAGATATCACTCATCTGATATCATAAACTCTCTTCTTCATGTACCTACATTACGTATGTATTTGATAAGTCATCACTCACTTGACACACACAACGGTAGGTAGCTGTCTCTCGATTTCGTCAAATGGATATCTATCATATCTAATAAGATGATGGTTGAATATCGATTGACATTTACAGTGCATCGATCTCAAAATGATAGAGACTGTGTACCAAATGCGCTGTCTAACCAGTCTGTTCAATTGGTGGTGGTAGGTTGACGCTAAAAAGAGCTAGAAGTTTCCGTGCAGGTTTATAGTTGAAAAGTTCAGCGTCGATTGCATTGCAGATATAGCAGTTCGTATACCGTCCAGTATTGAGTTTGATCGACATTTCATAGTCTATCCATTGATAGTATTACAGCGGATTAGGTCCATTATTTATTGAGCAATAGACAAGGGTATCCTACCTAAATCTTGTCGCAAGTCACAGGTAGTTTTCTTCGGTATTATCAGTATTAATATTATTAGATAGTATATATTCGTGATCGATTGGTTCAACAAACGGTTAGTTATCACAACATAAAGTAGAACTATCAAAGATCAGACTCAAATAGGTATATGATGACGAGCACATTCGATAGTTGCAAAGATGGCAGTAATGATGATGTCTGTGGTGATGTGATAGAAAAGTTACAAAACACGAGCGCAGCTGATAATAATAATGATGTCAATGTATCGGTATGTGCCAATTGCGGTAAGAAGGGTAGTGATGTTAACAATATATGCAACAAATGCAAACAAGTGAAGTATTGCAATGCCGCTTGTAAAAAGAAACACCGATCAAAGCATAAGAAACATTGTGAAAGACGAGTAGCTGAATTACACGATATAGAATTATTCAAACAACCGCCACCAGATGACGATTGTCCAATTTGTTTCCTACGATTACCTTCTCATGAATCGGGAAATAGATATCAATCGTGTTGTGGGAAAAGGATATGCTGCGGATGTATTCATGCACCTGTCTATGATAACCAAGGCAATGAAGTTGCTGATAAAAAATGTCCATTTTGCAGAACGCCAACGCCTGCTACAGTTAAGGAGGTGATTAAGAGGATGATGAAAAGAGTGGAGGCCGATGATCCAATTACAACCTACGATCTAGGAAATAACTATCGAGATGGGTTATACGGATTTCCACAAGATCATACAAAGGCATTAGAATTATGGCTTAAGGCAGCTAAACTTGGTTGTACTGATGCATGTGTTAGTATTGGCTTTGCTTACAATTATGGTAGAGGTATCGATATTGACAAGGAGAAGGCCAAGCATTATTACGAGTTAGCAGCTATGAGGGGTAATGCAAATGCAAGGCATAACCTAGGCAATAAGGAGGCAAATACAGGCAATTACAATAGAGCAGTGAAACATTACATGATTGCAGTTAGCAGTGGAGATGCTGACTCTTTGAAGTGGATCAAAGAGATGTATTTGAAAGGACATGCAACAAAAGATGATTACATGAAAGCATTACAATTATATCAAGAATACTTGAGCGAGATTAAGAGTGTGCAGAGAGATGAAGCTGCTGCTGCCCATGAAAGCTTTCGTTACTATTAAGTTATATTAGGAGGTGGTGGTGTCATGACAAAGAAGGCATCTCCACTAACACTCCCCTTGACCTTTCTTGGTTCCAAAACTTGGATATTACTACCATCTCCTTCTCCAGTGGTCATAACTTTGTTATTGCCGCCATATCTCCTTGATACATGATCAACTAACCAATCATAATCAAGTTGTAATGAACATTCCTCTTCTACCTCAAGTATAACACCCTGTAATGTTGTTTCACCTAGGTGTCGTTTACCTCCGGGTAAATCTAATTATATGGCGTGTGAACTGTCAATGTATCCCATTACCATTATATACTTGACATTATTGTTAGAAGACTTTTGTTTATTATCTTCTAGTAGCCATAGTAATGATGTTAAATGATGTCCCATCTTGATCTGTACTGATGTCGACTCATTGGTCATCTCAGCTGACAAACAATCAACTCCGCTATCATTCTTAATCTGCAATAGTATATCTTTCATCACTGCCTCATTCTTTGACCGAGATCTTACCCGCCGATAGTAAACTATACAAGGATGATAACTTTATTGCACATACAAAGTGTGCATGATCAGCATGTAGTTTCTTTTCATTACTTTGTTTCATCAATGTTGATTTTCTAGCAGATGTAATAGTCGATTGCAAGTTCATTAAATGAGTTGATATAATTGCTACAAATCCATTCCGTTGATGTGTTGCTAATAGACATATTGCACAGTTGACTTTAAATGGTGGTATCTTCTTATTGTTTGTAGAATGTACTTTATCAGTAGTAGTGGTTGTATTGCCAAAGATCTCCTTTGCCAACTTTTATTCACATTCTATGCCATTGTTTTGAAATGATTGTAGATTGGTATTGGTACAACTGTATATTGATGGACGCAACTTAACAACCTTGGGACATGAACATTGTGGTGCATGGACTTTATACTTGGCAACTCGACATAGTTTGTTATGAAATATTGATTGAAAGTTTGTAGTTTCAATGTTGATTGGTTTGTGATGATTTGTTTGTTGATTTGGTGCAACATCTCTTGTGTTGTGATATCTTCCACCACCTTGTCCTGGTCGTCTCTGATTCTGTCTCCATAGGCTAGTACCATTATTTTTGTTTGAGGTATCACTACTCGAAGTAGTTGAGCTCATGTGTTGTTGTTTCCTACCTCTACCTCCTCTACCACTCCTTTCTCGAGCCGACCGTCCTCTAACCTGCATTATGGTGTTGTTGTGCACTATATCAGCTGCTCTAAATCTTCAAGTTGCTGTCCGTAACATGAGATATATCATCTGATCTCTCTTCATCAAGTCTGACAAAGTCTCATGATGACGGCATAGTATCCTCTATCGTCGTCGAAGGGATATCTATCCTTATCGAATCAGATTGAGGTTAAATGTCGATCGACATTACAGTTCATAGATCTAGTATGTGGTATAAAGTTTATATGTGCCAATTGCGCAGTCTGATCTATTCAATCAATTGGTGGTGGTAGGTGACGTGACATAATGAGAGAATTAATCAATTGTAAAGTATTAATCCTATTATAAAAGCAGAGCGTTTTTTCGAGAAAGCGGCACTCCGGTCACAGTGTCCGTCACAAAAAGCCCCATCTGGTAATCTGGGATACTCGAGGGATAAATAATGGGGGTAAGCATTACTCAGGTTATTTTTGCTAAGTAAAATTAAAGGGGTAAACACTAAGACAGAATTTGAGAAAGAATGAATATTTGGCGATAAAGCGGTACTCCGGTCTCAGTGTGCGTAACAATTAACCCCCATCTGGAAACTCTGGGATACTTGAGGGATAAAGTAAAGTCCGGTTCAAGAAGAGGGCCAGTGTTGATCCCCCCGATGCTATTGCTCAGGTTTCTGACTCGCAACGCGCTAGCCCGCCGAAGGCGTCTAGTCTGTATTAATGGATAGTGAGGGACTTTTGATTTTTTGGCGGCGCACCAGGATACCACTCCTAAAATTAAAATACAATCATCCCCTCTTCTACTACTACTAGCGGCGGAGGCAATAGTTCTACTAATAATGACGATGATAACCCCCCACCACTGTACCTAACCTACCTACTCATGGGTTATCACTTTCTATACTCGCCGCTACTTGATACGTTCTGATTATTACCTTATAAAGATGCAAAGTCCGACAGTCGATTTAGTGTATAAGTTCCATTGATGTTGCAATATCCTCTATAATTGGTATGTTCATGGCATAGAAGATATACCAACCAATTTACTATTACCATGATATATAGAAAATCGATTGTGCCATCCCAGGGGCTCCCAGGGGGCTGTGTAGGACATTACTATGTCACAAACTCGTGGTATCGGAGAGGATTTATTTTGACGGTCGGATTGAATGTATGTGTTTGCAAATCATCAGATGTGTATGTGTTTAGCGATGGCCCTCACAGCATAAATGGAAGAGCTTTCACCGCAATGTTATGATTATATAGGATTACATTTAACTTTGTGAATATATTATATTAACTTTGTGATATATTATGTTGGTATGATAACAGTACATAATATATCTTAATACATATGTATTTACTTCATGTTCTTATTGTTAGTATACATATTGTACAGTATTCAATTAAAAATATTATTATATGTTTTCTACTGTATATTTGAGTTGCAATACTGTTCTTGTTGTAGTAGACTCGGCACCAATATCATTATCAGGCAGTCGCCGCATAGGATGATATGTCCATTATATAATCCGCATAGGATGATATGTCCATTATATATTGCACTGCCTTCACAAATCATACATCATTCAACACTCAATGCCTAAACAGGGAGACACATGATTTCTCACTTGTTCACACACTCTTACTACAGCTGATTGTTGTATTCTTCGAATCATTAACCCAGCTTCCACATAACATAAAAATAATGCCACTACTCCTCTCTCTATCAAACTGTGTGAGATGCCCCGTCATTAAACAATGGTTACAGTCTAAAACCCCGCAAATTATAATCAACTCTTCACTAAATCCGTGGTTTGAAACAATATAGATAGCGATTATTGTTGAATAATTCCCAATCCATCCCCAAATCTCGAATTTCACCTCACATTAATTAATATACCTACTAGAGCTCAACCCAAACAACTTAACAATGCCCCTATACTCTCTCCTGATGATATATACTATTACTAATCTTAATTGAACATACTTTGACATTGTTATCTTGTAATCTCAGTCTCTAATATCTCTCACATCATAACACCTAACATATGCACCTTAACATATAATTGTTTATGGGATACGGCCAGTCAAACCCCCAACAACAATATCACTAACAGCTACTACCACCTCCCACACATTAATAATATATTCCTGACGATCAGCGGCCATTGTGTTGTTTATATTGCTGTGTAAATTGGCCTTTATTACATTGGCACTATGTCGTTAAATTCCGTTATTTTGTTGTGGTACACCATACAATCTGATTGCAATACAGTTAGTCCTTTAAATGAAAAGTACTGCTTGGCACAACTTCATATGGGCCTAATATGATGATTAATGGTGGTATTCTGTGTGTATTAATGCATTGGCTGGTGGTAGTAGACCAGATTATACTTAGCTAGAACCTGTTTGTCTAATTGCAATAGATCTAATCATTTCTACTAAAAATCTTGGCTAGCATTAATTTATATATATCCACTGAGATGATTGATGGCGAATTATCGGGGTGAAACGGCGTTGTCTATCGGCGGCGGCCGAGGTATCGTACTCTATTGTAATGGCTGATTTATTTATTTGTGTGTGAGTTATCATGTGAAAGGAGCTAGGATTAGGTTTAGGTCGACCCTACTTTGGCAGTGCGCCGCCAAGAATTCGAAATGTCCCTCACTCCATTGTATGTAGTGTCGATTGCATCGCAGATATAGCAGTTCGTATACCGTCCAGTATTGAGTATAATCACCTCTTCATGGTCTATCCATTGATAGTATCACAGCGGTTTTGGTTCGATATTTATTGAGCAATAGACAAGGGTATCCTACCATCTTATTTTTAGTCCATCTGTGTTGTTTCGTAGTTTCGTGGTGTTGCTGGCTGGGTATTGATATTATTATGAGTGCAGCCGATAGTAATGATAATGTCAATGTATCGGTATGTGCCAATTGTGGCAAGGAGGGTGCCAGGAATATATGTAACAAATGTAAACAAGTGAAGTATTGCAACGCCGCTTGCAAAAAGAAACATCGACACAAACATAAGAAACATTGTGAGGAACATACCAACAAGCTTAGGGCTGAATTACACGATGAAAAGTTATTTAAACAACCTCCACCAGCAGAAGATTGCCCGATTTGTTTCACACGATTGCCTACGCTGCGTACAGGGTATATATACTATCCATGTTGTGGGACAATGGTTTGCTGTTGATGCTGTTATGCACCTGTATATGATAACCAGGGCAATGAAGTTGTTGAAAAAGTGTGTCCTTTTTGTAGAACTCCAAATCCTACTTCAGATGAGGAAAATGTTGAAAGGTTAAAGAAACGAATGGAGTTAGATGATCCAATTGCAATCCACAGTTTCGGGTGTGATTATAAAGATGGGACATGTGGATACCCGCAAGATCATTCCAAGGCATTAGAACTGTATCATCGGTCAGGAGAACTCGGCTTTGCTGGAGCATATAACAGTATCGGTTATGCTTATAATAATGGAGAAGGAGTAAAAGTTGATAAAGAAAAGGCTACATATTATTATGAATTATCTGCTATTGGGGGATGCGTGCAGGCAAGGTACAATCTAGGTCGGAGTGAATTACAAAGAGTCAATGTGGATAGAGCAGTGAAGCACTTTATGATTGCAGTGAGAGGTGGCCATGATGGTGCTTTGGAACAAATCAAATTAATGTACTCAAATGGATATGCAACAAAAGAAAATTATACAAAAGCATTACAATCCTATCAAGAGTACTTGGTTGAGATTAAAAGTCCACGGAGGGATAAAGTCGCTGTAACTGGTCCGATATTTATTGAGCAATAGACAAGGGTATCCTACCACTACTACCACTTTACATCTTGTTTCGTAGTTTTCTGGGGTATTGGTATATAACCTTAGTGTTAGATATACATTCCGTGATTGATTGGTTCAAACAGAGTTATCACATCATAATAAAGCAGAACTATTGAGTTCATATGGCAGTAATATGAGCAGCACTTCCGACAAGATTTGCAAAGAAGGTGCATCACATTCAAAATCAAAAGTTAATTTGTCAGATGCCATTGGCTACCTCCAACTACTGAACATCAAGGATAACAAAGCAGTAGGAAACGTATGTGCAAATTGTGGTAAGGAAGGTAGTAGTGATAATATGAATACATGCAACAAATGCAAAGAAGTAAAGTATTGCAACGCTGCTTGCAAAAAGAAACATCGATCAAAACATAAGAAAGAATGTGATAGACGGGTAGCAGAGTTGCATGATGAGAAGCTATTTGCAGAGCCACCGCCAAAGGAAGATTGCCCGATTTGTTTCATACGACTACCAGAGCTAGATACGGGTCGTAAATACAAGACATGTTGCGGGAAGGAGATATGTAGTGGATGCTCGTATG
>Ga0214477_100809_pt1 | contig 19479 bp, 13 predicted proteins | sample M1_20Mar14CPVII9_FD_165058 | JGI IMG/M metagenome (GOLD analysis project Ga0214477, IMG submission 165058) | Marine eukaryotic communities from Monterey Bay, California, United States - M1_20Mar14CPVII9sort6BwellC16 | ecosystem: Environmental > Aquatic > Marine > Unclassified | place: USA...
CAACAGTCTGGTCAATGTTGGTAGGATTAGCTTGTGTCACACGCTGCCAGATACTTGTAACAAATGAGGTTAGTCCAGCTAACGACACCACCGCACGACGATATAATACATTCTCGCCACCAAGAAATGTTAGCCTTAGTTTGTTCAATGCGGATACCACTCCTGGGAGCACCTGACCACGGAAAGATGCATTAGTTACATCAACATCAACACGAGGTACCGTGTTCAAGGTATTATCTGCAACCATTCGAGCTAGTTTTGCCGTCCCACGTGTTTCAGAGGAGAGATCAAAAGCTGTCAACGTCGTTACAATATGAGCAACTCGATCATGTTCTTGTACAATACCGATAATAGCGCTGAGCTTCTCGTTGCCATTGGCACCACCCGATACAGATATACCCCCAGCTACTTCACCAATAGCCTCGACTACTGTCTTGTTGTTTAGACTAGCGTGGCGCATGTTATTGTTATGTTGTATAATGGTACTATATGAACCTACTACTAATGAGAAACAATGAAATGTTGACTCTATGTGTCTCTAGATTTACATGATATGGCCTTAGAACCAATACGAAGCATCATGCAATGTTCACTACGACATATCCGCGCATATCCGCGCACGGATTTCTATAGCATATGGCCTCTTATGGATTTTTTTATGGATTAATGTGACATTCTCAGTGCACTGTCATAGTAGTGTGACTATGACAAGTCCAAAAAGACATGAGGTGTCATTAAATCTTCTCATATGCGATGGGTGAACTTTGCAAAGAAATAATTTTAAATAAATCAAAGAACAAACGATTATGATGGATTGCAAAAACAGGCTGAATCCAAACCAATACCGGTACCAACGAATAGATTTGAATTAAATGTCCGACAAGATGTAGTCTTTATGGCCTCATCACCGGGAGAATTATGTGTCTCCCGGCAATATAGATTGCTAACAATTTGCATTACAAATTGCATCTATTGCAATCGTTGAGTGTTGAGCATTAGTTGGCACTACATCGGGATATACAGATATCAAATATATTACCTTGTGCAGTACTTCAACCATGTCTAGGCAAAGCGTTTACCGATCACCATATTCATTAGTTACGGTCATGTGTATTCTATTTATATATGCCGGTAACTATGCAAGGTTTGACGAAGATGGAGTAGAAATTCCATGGGGGTTGCGCCGAGCAACCTATCTTTCACCATTTCATACATGGTTACAAGGCACGTCGGAAACTGATTGGCCATCTGTATTCCCATATGCAGGCTCTGAGGAATGGGATGAAAATGCAGCCAATGCAAACTTTCTCGAAGGCTGTTTATTTGCAATGAACGCCGAAGCATTTCCAAGTGCCATGGCACGGGTAGTGGCAGGTGTTGAATCGTACCCCGAGGAAACAAGGTAGGTTGTTAAATATATGTGTTTATGTATACACTGTTTAATTGCACTTACTTCAATTCTCGTACTGTTTATTAATTTGCAGAGATGATATATTTCGAGAGACATATAACGCTGGATTCTTCGAAGGTGACGGCACCCTCAACGCAGCAGTGCATGGTATCTTTTGTGCAATGAGCATCGTCATTTCTCTTGCAATTAAAGGTACTAAGATTCCGTACAAGATGCTGCTCTGTAAAAATGGTTTTACGTATCATACTGATCACACAGGTGTATCTCGTTCACTATCAACAATGGACATATACTGGTTTGTGCTTTGGTTCTATACTCTTGCCATTAAAAGATTTCAATTCTTTGTTGTGGCACTTTTAGGCGTAGCTCTTCGAGTAGTAGGCAGCTTCACGACTCCCCTATCATGGGTTGTTCGAGGATTTGTTGGATTGATTCTATCAGCTTTGAATTACGACCACGGTGGAGTGATTCCTTTCGAAATTTATTTGCAGCATTTCGAGATGTTAAGAACTGGATACGCTCTTCTTCTCAATATCTGTGTAGCTGGATGGATGGGTTCCGATTCAACCGTTGGTGGTGGTTCTACCGGCGGAAGTACAAGTCTTTTCCAATCCAACTCTCCCCTTCTGAATGCACTAGCTCAGACATTACAACGAGCATTTGGCTTCAGTAGTGTTCCTCGTGTAGGAAGGCAGCAGCGTACCGAAACAAGGACAAGGGATCTGTTTTCATTGAACTTCTCAACTGAACAAGCAGAGGCATTGATTCTTCTTGTTGGATCGTTCGACTACAATCGACGAGCTCAGTGGCTACTCACTCTCATCATGCGATTGGTTGTCAATGCTCCAGACTTTGCCAACAAGAGGAACATCCAAGAGTTCATCGAAGACCTTCTCATTGTCATCAGAGAAGAAGAGGAGAGCTAAGTAGCCTCCTCCTATCATAGTGAGATGATTATATGTTTAGTTTAGAGGATTTTATTGACGATTTTCCCCGGCGAGTCAATAATGAATAAAGCGAGGTTCCAAGCCACGAGTCCTCATGCCTCAATTTTGTGCAGCCAGTTAGTGTTACTGGCGATTGGATATAGTTTGACACTAGTAAAATAGTTTTATTCTTCTACTTGTCAAAATTAAACATTTCTTTTAACTAGTTTATATACCTATCAGCTAGCTGCGTTTCTTCACTCTGGCGTCGTAACTTCTCTCCTTCTCCTTATAGACCCCAGTGTTATCCCAGTGTTAGACTTTAGAGACACTACACATAATAGACGTCGTTTGACAATTCCAAGCACAAATCCTTCACTATATCTCTGACAAGTGCATGCATTGCTTTAATTCTTTCTTAGGCATCACGTAGTAGAGCATACAAACAAAAGATGGATAGTATGAGATTTCACCATCTTTGAATTTTCTTCGGTATCCTAGGGTATGGCCTCAATCTGATTAGATATCACAAGCTACTACCTGAAAGTATAGGATGTACCTCTCAGACACCTTTTTTACAGCTGGTTGATACGGGAGTATATTATTCAGTATGCATTGGTACACCTAAAGTACAATGGTAAAGGATACCCTACTCTATTAAAAAATGTGAAAGATTTCTGTAGTAAGCATATTAAATTAGAGGAAGTAATCAGATACTAAAGTTCTTGTTGATCCAGTATCAACCTCCTGAACGACTACACGTCCATCGTCAAGTATCTTTTTCAATATAACTCGTTCTCGTTTTGGTGTATCACGTAATGTCAATTCCATATCCCAGTCAATGTATGATTTCCATTGATTTAGTATCGATTCTGCCGAGTGTACACTATTGAGTGACGATATAGATGAAGAGTGGTAAGACTCAGGATGTAACCATCTGTGCAAATCATAGGATATGTCTATTGCTAGTTTCTTGGATAGTTCAATCCAATACTCTTCTTCTGTTTTGCTAGTCTCTCCCTCTTCTTTTTCAGACTGTATTATCTCAGTATTGCTACTGCAATATTGTGACAAGGAAGTAGCTCTTCTACCATAATCAGCTCCTTCTCTTGGTATATCTGGTGCATATCCTACATTGATACCAATACCTACGAGGAACCAATCATGAGAAGATTCTATAAGTATACCTGCTATTTTCTCATGCGAGCCTTGCTTTGTTTGAAGAAGTATATCATTTGGCCATTTCACTGTCACTCTCGGTCTTACTTGTGCATCTCCATTTGATTTCAATGAGCAGTTATTGATGAGTTTTTGTGTATGTAATGCAACCAAGCTTCCAATCTTTAATGGCAACAAAGTCAATGGAACCATCCTCCCATCATTCTTGGATTTCAAATCATTCATCCATGATGATTGTGGAATACCAATCGTGAATAAAGCGTTGCCTCTTTGTGCACTTTTCCAGTTCCGTTTTGTAGTACCCCTTCCGTTCGATTGAGATGTTGCTGATATCATAAATGATGTCGGAGTGGTAGTATCAATGTTTGTTTTTGAATAGCTTTCAACAATATTCTTAGCTTCGTCCATAGTAGATGTTGTAGTTTCAACATGGTATAGCCATAAACGAGGATCATCGGGATGTGTCAATTGCAACGGAGAAGAAGTAGACTGTTGTTGTTGTATATCTTCTTTTTCCTCGCATGATACTGATTCTAGAGATGATGTCATGTGTTCCTCTGAAGAAGTATCTGTATTTGATGATGATTCCATAGGTATCTCATTGGTAGTTGTAGACTCGGATCGACGTGAAAATGACGGTAATGATGGAGCAGCCGATACAAATGCACTATGATATGCAGCTTTACTGGACGATTGTCGAAGTTGTGATGTTAGCAAACTACTACTTACACTTCTTTTTGTAAATCGATTATGCACTTTACCAATAATTATCCTCCCACCGCCACAAACTAATGATGCAATAATGACGAAACTACTACTTGATATTGTGAATATTAACTTCCTTTGCATTCTGTTTGTTTGTTGCCACCGATGTCATATACTGCAATACTCAGGGGTATCAACTCGATACGATAGTTTATCGTAACATCATTCATCATCTCAAATCTCAATCGACCAAATCGCTAACTATTTATCATCAACAATCACATTCATATGAAGTAAAGGGAAAATAGACCGCACATTATATTAATAAAGATCTTATACTTCAGAATACATACTATCATCTATCATTGCTACTTTTTAAATTGGTGGTGGTCTCATGAGGACGAAATCTTGCGCACGGTCAATAGCGGATATCCTATGGTACTATTTAGCTATCTCCCCTGCCTGTTATCCTATCAGTTTGCGTTGTATTATTAAGTACAAGCTTATATGCCATTGTAGTCTCTGCCTAGGTTTATCGATTGGATTCCCTGTTTAGACTCACAACTCACAACTCTTTTATGTCATTAAAATTATCTTCAGAGATTAGTTCATCTATCGGATTTGTATTTGTTGCAATCATAACTACTTGTTATCTACTTCATCAAAAGAAAGAGTCTACACATTCATCACCGTCCAGTGAAAAGAAGAATATCACATCTGAAACTATATTATCTACAACACAATTCCCTTGGGAGCCTCGGTCAATTACCAAATCACAGTCAAAGTTATCAAACAAAACTGAAGAAGAAACCACAACTATATCAAAAAGATATAGCACAACTAGAAAGGACAATGGGAAAGATGATGTTCACCAACAACAACTTCAATTCTTATCAAGTATGACATTTGCCAATTCTACACTGAGACCATCTTGTCCGTGCTGCATTTAACATACAACATAACATAACACAAGTATAAGCAGATAGAAATCATCATGAAGTCTGATGAGGAGAAGGATACACCAACCAAACATCTTGTAGCACAATTTACAAAAAGGGATCTTATATTATATGCACTAGGTATTGGATGCTGTGATGGAACTTTATTAGATGAGAAAGAGTTGCAATATGTATATGAAAATCATATACAGTTTCAACCATTTCCAACCTTTTTACTCTCGCTATCATTTGTTGCTCAAACACCATCAAATCAGTCATTCGGATATGGAGTGAAACCATTTCCACCCGAATCAATGTCAAATTGCCTTCCTGATGGAAGTAAATGTGATTGTATTATACCATGTGATTTCTTCAAGAATATAGAGGATATGAAAGAAGTGCAGAACAATCCAACACTGCATATGTCTCAAAATTTGACACTGCATGACGATATAATACTCACCAAAGGTGCTGTAATTTACCCACCAACACAAGTACAGTTACAAACTAGAGTTATATCTGTAAAACCGCGTGCTATTGGAACTTTTGTCACGTCTGAAACTTCGTATTATCAAGGTACCACATGCATTGCAACAGCTCAGATGGTCGCGTTAGTATTAAACATTGACCCAGATATGATATTGTCATACAATCAAAAGCAAATAGGAGACAGCCGAATCGCAAAGCACAAAGTCATCAGTGATACCTCATCAAGCGATAAGACAAGCAAATCAGAAGTAGTAAAGACAGGAAATCAATATCAACTACCTAATAATGCGGCACTATTGTACCGACTCAGTGGAGATTACAACTCGATTCATGTCGAAGGAGACAATTTCCTTGTTTCAGAAAAAGAAGATACACGTCCTATTCTCCACGGATTATGTACATTGGGTTATGCTGTGCGAGCGGTCTTGCATCACATTCATCAACAACATCTTACAACTGATGACATTGAAGTGAAAGTGGTATCAGTTAAATGTAACTTCACCAAACCAGTCTTTAAAAAAGACTCAATACATGTAGAGGTTTGGAGCAATAACAAAATTATTGGAGAGCGACCAAGCATCAACTTTCGAGTATACAGAATGAATGATGATATTAAGAATGTAGTAGTAGACAAGGGCAGATTACAGTATCGGATGGAACGGTCAAGACAAGCTTCATCTTCTAGATTATGATCCTTACAATAGGGCATATTGCTTATCATGTCCACTTCAACTACCTCCAAGTCAACCTTGTCGGGTAAAATAGGAAACAGGCGCAACATATGACCCTTTGGACAATTAATCAAGCTCTAAGACTTGGTTATCACAAAAGAATAGATTGGACACTTGTTCAAATAAAAGCAATCAAGTGCAGGTGAGTGAAATGACTGTCTTGACATGCTTCTCATTTGAATAAGTATTTAATCTAACCCATATCTCGCAACTTGTTCAATATATCCAAAGCAGCCATATGTTGTGCTTGTTTCTTACTGGTTCCTTCACCGCTTCCGTTTACAGTCTTGAATATTGATGAATAGCTCTGTTTGCATCGAAACACTTTGTCTGGACCAAGTTCCATTGACTCTAGTTTCGACACGGCTTTTGTCTTGGCAGAATACATGTTCAAAACCTCCAGTGGACTTTTCTCACATCTTATCTTATCTCTCAGGATACCGGCAGATGCACGCTCACGATCAACCTGTGATTGTTTTCTTGCCATGCTAATCTTTTGATTATTACTTGGGTCAAACTCCTTGATAATACTTTCCTGACGAGTCTTGACATCTTTGAGAGCCGAGAGTGGCTATTATATTTACAATTGGAAATGTTGAGGGATGATATTGAACCAACAGAATGAAATATCAACCATACAACTCACTCGATCACTCCTTTCAGACATTAGTGTAAGAGAGCTATCCTTCTGTCTACCTCTCCCAAATCTTTGAGACAACTCGACGGTATCTTTGATGTAATCATAACTAATCTATGAAGAAAGTGAATGTCATTCAAAAGAGAATGAAAGATATCAGATCTGAAGCAAAAGATAGTGACCATTTTCAAGTACACTAGTACCTACAACAACGTTAGCCTCTGGTACATCAAAACCCTCCTCGATGACAGATGTTGCCACAATTATATTAATGGTTCCATCTCTGAATGAATCAATGCACGTTGTAGCTTCGCCTGATCTGACTTTGATACTAGGCGTGATACGAGATTTCCTTGCACACACATAACCAACTCGAAGCCCATGTTCATTACAAGATTGGTGATTGTTGAGATATCGGCATAAGACATATGCTGATATCCTCTGCTGAACAAATACAATACAACGGAAGGATACTCCTTTTAACTTTCTCTTCTCGATCAAGTTCTTAACAAGTGATTGAAGTTTGTCGGATTGTACAGTTCTACATCGACAAAGTCTCTCGGCTGCATTCAGTGAACACTCTAACTTCATACTGAACCATCCTTGTTTATGAAATCCTTCATTTATAAGTAACCACTGCAAGACACTCTGTTGTTCTTCTTCCCAGGACTGTACTATCATTCTCAAAGCCACATACCAGATCTCAAGAAATTGAAAGAGTGATTGCATAGCACTTCCCGTGATGGCTCGATTCTTCATTCTGTAAGCATAGTCCTCCCAAGATATGAGTTTGATCAGGTGGAGAGGTGATTTGAACGGCTCGTTGGCGTCGTGTTTACTTTCACAGGCGAGGATTTCGGATTCTATATCACATACTACTTGGTATATCTTGGCCGCAAATGGAGTCGTTGTATTTGTTCCTATTCGTTGAAAGAACCTCTCATGCATCAAATGTGGTTGTCGTTTACTTTCTATCATCAAAGAGTGAGTATTGACACGAGTATTATATCATGGGCAAATTATATGATGTGTAAATATACTTTACTCACCGAGTATTACTCCATCAGGTACATCCCATGGTTTTTTCATAGTCTCAATATTGTCATCTTGAGGAATGTATCCTGATTTGATAAGCTCTTCATCAGAGGGACTGATCATTCTTGTAATTGAGAGATCGTGACATAGATTTGCTAAGGCTTGTTTAACCGCCTTGTGTTCAACTGCATAAGTCAAGGAGGCCGAAAGACCAATAACTTGTATTCGTTGACTTCTATCCTTCTCCCATTTCTTGATGCCATGTGCAATGATACGATAAGGATGGTCCTTGAGTACATGGTGTACTTCGTCAAATACCACTGCAAAGAAATTTGACCAAGAAAAGCTTGAGCTGACTTCTGTTTGTTGTAATGTCTTTAAGACAAGAAGATAAAGTTGTATGAGATCATACTTTGGCAGCATCACAAGATAGATATGACAAGACACACTCATACATACCAAGAAGGCTTGAGGCGTTGAAACTAGTACATCAAAGCTCGATGATGGTATCGATTGACCACCAAAATACTCTGCAACTTCATAATCACCGATCCAATGCTTTAGAGCTCGAGATTGTTGCATCACCAAGTCACATGTTGGTACTAAGAACAAAGCAGCGGTTGTTGTTTGTGTATCACATTCGTGTTGACGCTTCTTGCTTGATATAATACCTCGTAAAACAAACTCTGCTGCAACAAACGTCTTGCCACTGCCTGTTGGCATTTTAATGATAGCATTCTCCCTTCCAATTCCGTCCACTATCTTTTGTTGATAAGGTCTCAATTGCATTATTTGATATGGTATATGCACTCAGCTCTTAGATATGATAATATATGAATATGAAGATGTTCACATGAATCTACAGTGCTTGAAAGAGCTTCGGCTTCATGTGGAGGTATGATATCTTAGTTTATGGTGACCTTGACGAAGCCGAAGCTCTTTCAAGCACTGTAGATTCAAATAACATAATTTATGCTATCATCTCGAACAATTGTGACCATAATAATATGTCAGGAATGGTTGATTGATGTAAGAGGAGTGTGAAAAGTTCAGAATTGACTACTTTAAGTAGTTTTTGATAGTGAAAAGGCTAACTTCTTTGTTTTTTATACTGATATGTTTTGTGTTGTTTGTCTGTTCTGAAGTTGTATTATCATACATATATACTGCTTTATATTACAATAATCTTCCCAATAATAAGCAGTTCGAGACACAGAACAAATCATGTAAGTTTTCATGTTGTATTATACATATGATCACACCTCATGTTACTTTGCAGTGCGGAGATACTCGTAATATTATTAGGTATTATGTTATACATGATGGGGTAAAGTGTTCATATTTGCAGTATGTACATGCTCGGTATATTCATATTATTGCTTCATATCCGCTAATAGTATATATTCATTTGCTTTGTATCAAATCATACTCATACGTATCTTATCATACACATCTAATCCATCATCTACCATAATATTATTATAGGGCTGATAATCTAGATGAAAGATGGGCAAGGGTACAGTCCCAAGCACAGTCTTATCGGGTAGCTGGAAATAATAATGATACCACAAATACTACCACTGAACAACAGCAGCAACAAGAACAACCACAAGAAGAAAATGAGGATCTACTTTGGCAGTCAGCTATGGATAAATTTAATGAACAAACAACAACATCTTCTCCTGATGATTATCCTCCAACACTCTCTCAATTAAATCAAGAACAAAGAGATGAGGAATATGCAATGCGTATACAAAGTCAAATGGATATGATGGGAAGCTCTCTTGAACCAATGGAGTATGAACAATCACCATCGCCTGATTTACCACAGTCATCTACTGAACAATATACTCACGAATCATTAGGAAAATTAACATTATGGCAAACATTGAAAGTACTCTATAAACGAAATACAATGATAAAATACTACCTTCTTGGTCTGTTTATATTACTTGCTGCAACTTGTGCAATTGTGGTAGTTGTGTTACTGAATCAAACATCCAATACTAGTTGTGCTTCTGCTTCCTATTCGGATACACCTTTAGTACTCCTTCCTGACGAATCACAACAAACGATAAGATCTGGTGAATTCGGAACTAGTATATCAGCATCAAATGAATACCTAATAGTTGGAGCGCCGAATGTTTCATGCAAACCTCAAGAAGGATCTTCATGTGGTGACTTTACTGTTGGCGGAGCAGCATACTTATATAAACTATACAACAACGAGTGGAGTATATACTCTTCATTCATACTGGATGACGGCGTTTCAAGTGGAGATGAGTTCGGTAAAGCAGTGGCAATAGATAAAGATTCGACAACAGTTGTAGTTGGAAGCCCAAAGGATGATAATGCTATTGGAGTAATATCAGGAGCTATATATGTGTTTGAGTCACCATTTTCAACCTCAAGCACGCCACTTCGATTAGTGAGCGATGATATAGGAGTAAAAGATGACTTTGGAGGTAGTGTTAGTGTCAGCTCTACTACCATTGATTCATTTCGAGTGACAAGTATAGTTGCAGGGGCTTCACTCGACGATAGCGACTCTGGATCTTCTTCAGGAGCTGTGTATGTATTCTCTAAATTCGATAATGAACCCCCGAGAAGTGCATGTGGAGGAGATAGAAACATAGAGGTTGGAGTATGGATACAGTGCCAAAAGCTTTTGCCTGATGATCCTTCTCCTAATGATCAATTCGGTAGAGATGTAGATATCTCAGATAGAACAATCGTTGTCGGGGCCATGTGGGATGACGATAAAGGAATAGACTCGGGAGCTGCATATGTTTACTCTCTTGGAGATGATGGTTCATGGAGCTTACAACAGAAGATTACACCTGCCAAATTTAAAGCGCAGGCCGACCGTTTTGGTCATTCAGTATCAACTAGTGGCAATCGAATCGTTGTTGGTGCTGATTTAGATGGAGATGAAGACTCTGGCGCTGCATATCTTTACAAACTGGAGAGGGGTGCCTGGCAATTAGAGTCGAAACTTGTACACCCAGAGCAAGGTCGTGATTATACATGTGGCTTCAGTGTTGACATTAGTAGTAATGGAGAAACAGTTATAGTTGGATGTCCATATGCTCCATCTGGTGGCATATCTTATATGTATCAACTAATACAAAGCGAAACGACTAATGGATGGACACAAACAGAGAAATTCATGGCGCCAGATAACTTCCGCAGTGCCGGTCTTCAATTGGGTAGCAGTGTTGCCGTTACAACAAGAGAAGATGGTACGGCAGTAGCTGGCTATGGCGAGTTCAATGGTGAGATTTTCACATATAGAAAAAATTGCTAGTCGTCTGGGATATAACATTGATTTGTACCATACACATAGATTTATAAAAGGTTAGAGACTTTAAACTCATTCTTTATCATTCAGTTGTATCTGTCTACGCTTCTTCCTTTGTCTATTTCGTGGAATTGGTACTTGCACAGAAGTAGTTGTGTCTGTACAGCAACCACTGCAAATTGCATGACAGTTATCAGTGCCTGATATATCAATACCTCGTTTCTCAAGCTCATTGGCAATCATATCACCAATTGGATGCTCAGCTATTGTATCACTTCTCATGAGGTAGTCTCCTAACCATGCATGAAGGCATTTGACATCCTTCTTTGACAATGGGTTTGCTCCTGCAACTCCGGCTTCAATGAAATACTTTGCTCCTCTTTCACCAAGTTTGGATTCAAGCAGTTTGTAGTTGTCACTTTCTTCTATGCCACTATTATCATCTCCGAAGATTAGTTCTTTCCTTGTTTCAGCGTGTGTTTTATGTGCATCATTCATACACTCTACCAACTTATTCTCTTCACTGTCAGCTATTAATTTGTCATTAATTTCGTTCATAAACTTATCATCTTCCATAACATCAATAGCATTTACTAATAACGGACAAGTTAGCTTTAACAAGCCCGAATTCAACCGATCCATACCATATTTGTTTGAAGGCATTGGGTCTAATGAGAAAACTTGTGTATAACCGTGCTTACATTTTGATTTTGATGGTTTCCCAAGTAGGGCATTAGCAGGTGCCGTTTGTCCAGTTTGGTTTATACATGTAGATATGTCTTTTGCTGTATTAATTGCAATAGCTCCGGGGAATTTTGGTTGTTTTCTACTACCATCGTCATCATCATGATGTCTACTTTTGGTTGATGGGTGATTGATGGAAAATTGGAAATGAGTTTTGATATTATGTGAACATAGGGTATATTGCGATATAAAAGCTAAATGCGGTGCTGCCATCACATTAACAAATGAGTTGCAAAGATATATCGATAATAATAATAGAAAGTGGAACAGCATTGCAATATCTGAAGAGAGATGTTGAGAGAGTAGGAGTTAGTGTATCGCAGAATAGAGAGTTGATGGGCGATGATGGGCCGGCTGAGAAGATATAGAAGATAGAATCAAACAACTGCCCACCAACACAACTGCCCCATTTAATCTCTCACTGCTCCAGACTGCTCCTCTTAGAATCAATTAATCAGAACAACACCGGCGTAGTATAATAATATACCAATATATCAATAGGATTCTCTTCTACGATATCGTACTTAGAGATTAGCACAAGTTGAAAAGGTTGCAAATAACATTAACAATACGGGCTTATCCACATCTCCTACAACAGTAGTATTAGGACCCTATGGAATCTGAACTCGCCCCAATGGGCGAACTACTAGATTCTCTTTTACTTAGATTGGCACAAGTTGAAAAGTTTACAAAGAACAACAATACGGGCTTATCCACATCTCCTACAACAGTAGTATTAGAACCCAATATAAATACTGCAGCTCAAATCCAGTCACTACAGGCAGAAGTCGACAACCTAAGGAAGCAACTGGAAGCCTCTAAAAAGAAATGCCGGAGACTCGAACAACAGCTAATTAATGCAGGCGTTAAAGTTGTCGAAGATGATATTGAATATAGCGTTGCCAAATCAAAGGTAAAAGAGATTGCATTACGTATGCAAGAGATTGGTGATGCGAATGCATCAGTTGCAATTGATAAAGAGAAGCAGAAACAGTTACAAGCTGAGTACTTTAAACTTGAGCTAGAAATGGAGAAGTATAATAATGCATTAACTACGAGTCAAGAATATATCGATGAGGGTAAGAATGCCGAAGCACAGTGGGAGAAAGATATTAAGGATGATAATAGGGTTGCATTGGAGGCTATACGAAGATGTATGCCTGTTGATATTAAGAATCTATCAGGTAAGAGGATTGTGTTTCTATTTGAACATATGATATGCATATAATATGACACATGATATGCACAAGATATATCTATGATATGTACACATGATATGTACGCATGATATCCATTATCATCATGATATGCACCTTTTACTAACTAACAACAATCATCGATTTAAACTCCTTCCAGAGGCCCAATTAACTGAAGAGACAACACCAAACGGAAAGGTTTTACCCTCATCGATTGCCAAGAAGTTTAAGCGGTGTAATATATTGCAATTGTTACGATTAGATCCAAATGCAATACTCAGATCTCATCCAGCATCACTTGAAAACTATCGAGTTAGTGGTATGGCATTAACGGAAAGGAGAGCAGTTTATAGTCATTTGACTGATTCAATTACAGATTCCGGCTTAACAATTGCTAAGTCTTGGGAGAAAAATCGTAAAGACCCGATGGTGGATAGAAAGCTTGTATGGTATAACACGATGAGAGACAACCTGAAGAGTGTTTTGTCATCATATAATGCACATGTTCAGCAGTGTGGCGGCTCTACCGAGAATCACGAGTGTGACATGATTGGAAACCAATGTCCAGTCAGAGCCGATAGGAGTGTAATCAATTACTTTGAAGAAGACTACGGGTATCCGGCAGGAGATGTATACATTGTAATCGAGAAAGCGGCATCAATATCCTTGTCAGCTGCTCCCGAGAATATGACTGATCCATCTCAGCTTAGTGAAGATCGTGTCAAGGAAGAAAAGAAGAACGTGAGAAAATTGGCCTATCAAGAATGGATTAAAGCTTTCGCGAAAGAACAGAAGGAGCATACGGAGAAGAGGGCAGAGATGCAAGTCAAGATTGAAGAGGTGGAGAGAAGGATTGAAGACCTTAAAATTGAGGAAACGGAGTATGCAGAAGAGCATACCAAACTTAAGCAGGAGCTATCATCATTACCACGAGGATCACCCGATCGATTGCCAACAATGAAAAAGGTTAATGTGGCCCAAACACAACGATCAAATGCGAAGCGCAGAAGCGAAGAGGCAATCAAAGAACTGGAAGAGTTGAAGATGAACTTTGAACAGGGTAAAGAGTTTGTATGTAGTTTGTCAAAACCCACTTGGGATGAAAACGGCGACAATACTGATGACGACGACGATAATGATGCGCAGATGCCATCTAGTGGCAATAGGGAGATTGAGTTCAGACGACTCTCCTTGAGAAATATCCATGCTGAAGTGGATTCGAAAAGAAGATATAGTACTAGCGTTATCCCGTCTAAGCAGCCAGCCAAACCGGCTGGCCTACTTGCTGCCATTCAAAGCATTGGGGGGTTGAAGGAGGTAGACGAGGATATTGCCAAGCCCAAAGAATCAAACTCAAATGAAAGTTCGCACGCCCCGAGTACTAAGCAAGAGAGACATGACGATAATGAAATGGAAGTGTCTGTTGTCAAACTATCTCCTGTTACGAATACAAAAGATAATGTTAGCCAGCAAACACAATACAATCGAAAGAGTAGCAGGGAACAACAGCCACAGACATATATTCGTAAACGAAGCGGCACTGTTGAAAAAACTATGCTTGTATCCTGCCCTCCTCCCAAAGAAGGAGAGACTCACTTGAGGCATGTTGCAACTGAGGCCGAGAAGGCAAAACAAAAGGCAGAGAAGGATGAACAATTAGCGTTGGAGAAGGCTCGGGAGCAAAGAAGAGAGCTGAACAGTTACAGGCAGATAAGGAGAAAAGACTTCGAGAAGCTGCAGAAAGGGAGGAGGCCGCAATACAAGAGAAGGAAAAACAGGAGCTTATTGCCAAACAACGACAACAAGAAGAACAGAAGCGCAAATTAGCCAAAGAAGCAGAACGCAAGAAAAAGTTAGAAGAGGAGCAGAGAAAGAAAGATGATGAAGAACGCATTCGAAGTGATAAAAAGGCAACATTGGAAGCTCGAGTTCAGGAGTGTGAGAATGATCTCAAGGAGAGTGAAGATATGATGCTCCAGTGTAAGAAGGAGCTGAAGGAGTTGCCTCGAGGGAGCAAGGATAAACTATCCAAGATGAAGGAGATCAACAAATATCAGCAGAAGAAAGGAGAGTCTAAGAGAGCTCTGGATGTTGCAAAGGAAGAGTTGCGTTTACTTAGTTGTTAGTTGCATATAAGTTCATATTACTAGGATAAGACGTTGAGTTACTTTATGTGCATCATACTTATACTCAACTTGGAAACAAAATAAACTTTATACAATCAAAACTGTGTTCAACTAAAGAGGTATCTCAGCTGCAAAGTGATGCAACCTCTGACGCTAAGGTTTCGACTTCTTTCATCTTACCACGAGCTACATCACCGTCCATCAATCCCAATTCATTCACTAACCTCACTGCAGATGCATTCGATTTAAGAATTTGCCCTGTTGCCATATACAATCGTTTTGCAGTTTCCACATCTGTTTCCTCTTGAAGATTCTCGAGAGCACCCAATAATATAGACATTTCTGATTCTGAGAGTTCACCATTACCACTAGCTTCTTTTGTCAAACAGCGCGATACATTGTAAAGTGAAGCAGCACTACTTTGTCTCAATGCTTTGTCTTTTGAGCAGTCACAATCACTTAATGCTTGATCAACAATTGGTGCAAGGTCGAAATTTGGAGGATTATTTGATCCCATTGCATTGCTTAATACACACCATGCCATAGGATATGTCGAGCTTTTCAATTTTCTGTCAATGATCAAACTTGCTACAAGCTGTGTAGATTCAGTTGCAGCATCTCCTCCTTTCAACACAACAAGTCTTAGCAACATTAGAGCATATGAAATGAGTTGAGCATTACTGGTAATGACTGATTGTAAGTATTTGTGAGCTGAGTTTATCTCTATTCCTGTCCATTGTGCATTTGTATCAGCCAACTTTGATAAGCTCTTTATTTGTTCTTCATCTGGTTTTAACTTATCAATGCAAATCTTCACAACTCCAACATCGGTGGATAAGAGAGCAGTTTGTTTATCTAGGAGAGGAGTGCCCTTGCTTTTAGTTGGTTGTGTTGTAGGAGTAGCAGTTGTAGACGGAATGTTTGCCCAAGGATTGGCAGCTGCAGTCGGTGTAGGTGCTGGTTGTTGCTGTGGCACTATACCTCTCATTGATCCATTATTACCTATATTTGTTGGTGCAACAGTTGTCATTTGCATTTGCTCGAGCATGGGTCTCATCATCATTCCCAAGGGAGAACTCATAAACTTTTGCGGCAAATCCAAGATCCATTGAGGTACTGCCTTGGGCAACCGTAATGATTTGGCAGCTGCATCACTAAAGTTATTGCAGTTCCTTGTAATTAAATCATATGACGTTGGACTGAATTCTCCATTGTGCATACTTCGACACCAATTTTCAAACTCCTGCTGTGTGCACGTAGTATGACCTAATGTTTGAATCTCAATTGGCTGAATACCTCGTGATGCTCGAAACTCGTGTGGTGTACAATTAAGTTCGATGCCTTGCCCAAAGAAATATTCCTTACCCCAAGCAATAATTGCAGTATGTGGTATGATTTCCACAGCGTGCTATAATGTGTTAGAAAGTAACAAAGATGAAACATATGTGAGAGAAATGCAACACAAACCAATATACATAATTGCAATGATTATGCATTATACAGCATCCAGTGTACCATCATTGGTATGTAAGCAAAACAGCCAACCACACCTGACCACACATAACATTATTTTTTTGTTACATTACAACACAACATACCTGAGGGCCAAGTAATTGAGCACTGAGATTCCTAGCCATTCCCTGGCTTAGATCATATATCGCCAAGTGTATTTCGTGCGTATCTGCCATGATATATCCCCCCTCTATTGCTTATTTAATAGTTATGGATGAAGAAGTTGTGTAAAATCGATCGTCGTCGAAAAAATATATGAGAGTGTAAAAAAATTATGTATGGTCTGAGGATACCAGTGCGTAATGGTCTCACTAACTGTTATATGGGTTGGTAGTTGGTTGGCCAAAGTAACAAAGTACTCTTTCAACAGGCTGTTAGTATTAGGATTTGACGCTCATACTTAGAGGTATAGAGATAAAGTTGGTGTTCCTTTAGCCCTCGATATTGGTGACGATTCGGTGATGGCGGTCTTTAACACAACATATTGCAATATCTATCCTTATCTATGAGCACATGAAGCATCTTTGTTATGGTACGTATGTTGACATATAATATTATGGTATATGTGCAAAACGATATAGCCATGTCTATTGATAATGACGATGATCAGCCGAGGCCGATACAGGCAGATGTATCAATCTTTAGGGCAAACTCTTTGCCAATTGGTTGTCAAACAAATAATACAAGAGCTACATTTCCTTTCAAGAGAGATATAGTTAGACAATCTCAGAAGAAATCTAATCTCATTGGTAGTCCTAAATCAGATAAAGGATGTAATAATGCACCGAACTTTCAGCCCGGACCACAGATGAAACGCCGATGTGCATCAGATGTAAATGTTACTAATAATGAACCTCCAAATTGGTTGATATTTGGCAGTACAGAAATGGATACACTATTTCCAATACAAACCAATCCAGTAGATAATGGAATTGATTGGTGGTTAAAGGAACTACGAGTTTTGGCATTGCAATCTAGTGAAGTTCATATTAGCGATAATGAAGTGGAAGTTGTTGAAAATATAGTGCTTAATGATGAGGTAGATGACACAACACAACAACAAGAAGAAGCTTCTGTACATGATACAACAGAGGAAATCACTTCAATTACAATTGTAACTGACAATGAAGGCTTTCCTCTACAAAAATTGGAAGCGGATGTACATTCTCCAAGCAATCCAAATGACCTTCATCTACAACAGTACTCACCACAAGAGATGAGAATATTGCAGGAAAAGATGAAGGATTTACGAGTTGAAATTGAGCATTCAGAAGAAATAGATCCAGATCTGAAGAAGGTATTTCAAGAAGTTGAGGGGGCAATTCAGGGTTCACAACAACAAGAAATTGCCGATGATACCTTGAGAAGAACAACCGTTGGCATCACGGGCGGTACATTGACCGTCGTAGGGGTTGCGCTTATTCCTTTTCCAATAATACCCGGATCGCTAGTAGCGTACGGTGGCTTATTAATTCTTGCAAGTGAGTTTGATTCAGCAAAGAAGGCGCTCAATATCGTCAAAGATCCGATAGATAGGTGGCTATCGATTGATGACGACGAAGAGGAGATTATTAATCCTGACATTAGCAAAGCCAACTCAGCTTTTTGGGAAGAAATGATTTCTCATAATACAGAAGATACAAGCAGTAAAAGAATAGATATAGATGATGCTTTTTCCATTATGATGGGAAATGATGATATCGATGTTAAGAACTCTGATAAGAGTAGCTCTCCTGACGCTATAAGAAAGGGGAAACAATTCTTGAGAAAAGTGTTGCTACTTGATGCGGATACAGATGAAGGCACAGACGGTGATACAACAGATGATAGCAAATCACAACGAAATACTTCTTCTTCTACTTCATCATCTAGAAATGTTGTTGGCTGCAACATGTTATCATTTGACTTTGGTGAGGAGTTGAATGACAATGGCTTGCTTAGTATACCCGTTGATGCTAATGAGAAGAAAGGAAATGATATCAACTTTCAATTTCAGAGATTTGCAAGTGAGGGTAGTATTACATTGAATACAATCAACAACGAGGGTGAAGATACAATGAACATTCAATTTAGCAGGCAATCGACCTCAGAGTTACAAGGAGGAAATGATTGTTTATGGGTAAGATTTGGCGGCTGCAACTCATTTAATCAATAGTAGTATCAACAACAGCATATACCATATTGAATTTCTATTGTACATTTAAAGGCTAGTAGTTAGTTTTTGCTTATCCATCCAGCTTCCACGACAAAGTCAAGAATAGAATCTCGCTGTGTTATATCGATCTTGAAGATTGACTTCTTTTGTCCACCTCCCGAAGTAGGCTTCCAGAGGCCTTGAGTTAATGATTCCGATATGAGTGCTTTCTTAACATTGAGATAATCCTTGGGTAGTAGACGAAGACGTTTGCACAAGCCCACTTCTTTCTTTGACAAGAGATCATAGCCAGGTTCGTCCTTGATGACAAACTTGTCTGCTTTAGATGCTGCATCTTCATTGGAATCCTTCTTCTTGTCGGTTGTCTTAAATTGCTTCCACACTTGTAAGGATT
>Ga0214477_100810_pt1 | contig 19468 bp, 19 predicted proteins | sample M1_20Mar14CPVII9_FD_165058 | JGI IMG/M metagenome (GOLD analysis project Ga0214477, IMG submission 165058) | Marine eukaryotic communities from Monterey Bay, California, United States - M1_20Mar14CPVII9sort6BwellC16 | ecosystem: Environmental > Aquatic > Marine > Unclassified | place: USA...
GTTTTTAGCACCCTCTTTACCACAATTATCACATGACTCCTCCGCAGTATCATCGGTGCACGTACCACATATATCGATATCATCCCTTGTTTTGGTATGCTCTAACTTTTGATCACATGATGTGTCCATTTTCCCAGAGAAAATCATTTCTTTTTTACTGGTGCTCATATCACATGCCGCCGCCGCCACTGATATCTCATTAGTATTAGATATACCCATTGTGCCAATATCATTCGAGATATCATCTACATCACTACCACTCGATAAAGCAACAGTTCTATCTTTGCTGCTCATGATGATAATATGATAACTAAAATTATCATGAGAATTTACAACTCAAAGATACCAACCTCACTCTTGTGACATATACACCAAGATGACAGCCACTAACTACTACCGATATAAATTAAACACAATCAATTACTCGACCATGATCATCATGTAGTGTCTCAATGCTCTTTCTATATTGCCTGCGTTATCCTCGAATATTCCTAGAATGTGCCTTGCAGGTGCAAATCCCCCCCATAGCCCCTAGTTCGTAATAATGCTCAGCTTTTTCCATGTCCTGCTCCACCCCCTCTCCGTGGTAATATGCAGCACCAGTATTGTAGTAAGCCTCACCACATCCAAGTTCTGCCGCCCGTTTCCAAAGTTCCAGTGCCTTTGTATAATCTCGTAATAAGCCGAGCATGCCATCAGAATAATAACCAGCTATATATTATTGATTGCATTGGCATCGTTTAATGCCATACGCTTCTGTATCCATTCGACGTTTGTCTTATTTGATGTAGGAGTTGGAACTCTGCAAAAGGGACACAGCTCATTTTTTCCTTCGCTCTTATTCATAGCGTGAATACACCCGCTGCATATCCTCTTTCCACAACACGAATTATATCTAACCCCCGTACTCAATATCGGCAAATGTATGAAGCAAATTGGACAATCATCTTCCTCTTGTGGTATCTGTTTGAATAATTCTTTATCGCGCAATTCAGCAACACGTCTCTCACAAGCCTTCTTGTGTTTTGTTTTATGCTTCTTTTTACATGCCGCATTGCAATACTTCACCATCTTCATTTGTTGCACGTATTACTTGCACCCTCCTTACCACAGTTGGCACATATAGACACCTTAGCACCACCACAACTAATATCTCCCGATAAACTATTAGAATTAACACCGCCGGAAGTATTATCAACTTCAACATCATTCGTTTTGACATTATCTAATTTTTGATCACATGATGTGGACTTTTCCTCAAAGGTGGTATCTTCTTCTCTACTGCTCATATCACATGCCACCGCTTCTGATATACCATTATTATCAGATATATCAACAATACCTATGCCTTGAGATATATCATCTGTACTTGACAAATCAGTGTTTCTTTGCTCATGATTGTGGTGATTGAGATTTAGTATAAGGATACCCACACTCTTGTGTTATAAATAAAAATGACAATATTCTGCCACGAAACCACTACCGACGACAGATTTAAAGAGCATACATACCGATGATCTGTGGCTATATCATTAGATATCATCGCATAAGAGAGGAGAACAATAGCATATCGTACTCCATCCATCCGTTGATCTTTGGCGATCAAACTGAGATTCAATTATTGAAAAGTGAAAGACAATAATATCGTAGCACCATTGATTATGTGAGGCAAAGTAGAGATGTTAATACACCTCTAGACAACGTCAAATTGTATCTCCATTAATAAGTTATTCAGCGGTAGTATCAGTTTATATATTTGGGGTCTAACTCTTCACTCACATGTCTTCACGAGAGAAATTTGATGCATTTGGGAGGCGTCAATATCAAAATAATGACTACTCATATGATGCTACTATTGGAGAAACATATCAATATCATCGGAGAAGTAGATATGATGGAAACAGAAATAGAGAGTATCAAAAAGTTGAAAACAACAGAGATAAGGAGAGAGAAAACTATATTGCTCGATTGCAAGCAAATATAGAAAGTAAACGTAAAGAGATTAAAGAAAAGGATACACTACTTGCGGCTAAAGAGGGGCAGATTAAGTCCCTCACCAAATACTATAAAGTGAAAGAGAGTACAGGTGTAAAATCGGCTAAAGAAATTGATGCTGATATAACTAGTTTAAAAGAACAACTTCGATTGAAAGATGAGGACATCATAGAGTGGAACAACTAGATGATCATATCAGCAGTTTAGAAATTGATCTAAAGAGAAAGATTGAACTGATTACAGCAAAAGATGTAAAGATTACAGAATGCAAAAATGTACTTGCCAAGAAGAACGGTGATATTGCATGCTTAAAAGATAAGCGAGATACGTTGTTAGCCAAGCTTTTGAAGAAGGATGATGATCTTTGTAGTTTGACACGTGAGATTACCGCACAGAGTAAAACAATTTTGTCGAAAGAGAATGATATTGAACGATTAGAGAATGATATTGACCGTTTGTCTGATATACTTGCCAGGAGAAATGGTGATATTGCATGCTTAAAAGACGAGCTTAAGGCAAGAGACGATGACGTTGCTAGTTTGAGAGAGAAGATTGACGCACAGAGTAGAACAATTTTATCAGGAGAAGATACTATATCTGAAGATTAAGGATGATGAAATACATATGAAGGATAAGGAGATTGCTCCATTGCCGGTGGCCACAATACTTGTCGGAGCAAAAGATAAAAAACCTTGTATCTCGAAGAGTAAATGGGATACTCTTCCGCAAGATATTGCACATGATCCAAAACATGAAATTGCCTCTCTGAAAGATAAGGTAGCTTCTAGAGATGGCCAAATTGCCCAGCTAAAACAAACACTAGCATTGAGGCTCAAGGTATTGAACGATACAGTTGTCTTTCACGATATCAAAATGAAACAGAACGAGATTGAAGCAAAGGATGAACAGATTGCAGCAAGAGATAAACGGATTATATCTAATATGAAAGAGTATGAGATGAAAGAGAGCAGGTTGCAGCAAAAGATGAGGCTATACAGAGCCAAAAAGAATACAGAGCTTGCATTGAAAGATGACGAAATTGCAAGCAAAGATATTGATATTGCCAGATTGAAAGATGAGCTTGCATCAAAAGATAAAGAGATTAACGGTGAGACAATGTCTCATCCTCCATCTAAACGCCAGCGCACTGATCAACATCAACCCAAAGCATTGACAGTACAACTAGGTCCAGAACATACCTCCTGCAGTATATGCCACTCAAAGTACTCTACAGATTTCAACAACAGGGATGACAACATTAAAAAGCATCTACCCGTTATTAGTGCATCATCAAAGACATGTGATCATTTCTTCTGTCACGGATGCGTCCTAAAACAACAAGCAGCAATTGCTGAGAAGAACGATCGTAAGGTTTCAAAGTGGATACCGTGTATGATCTGTCGAACAAAGACTGCATTCTGCCCTAGTGAGCCAAAGTATCATCGGATGTTAATTGATATCCTCAAAGAGGCAAATTGGACTGACAGAGCACAGGTAAAAGAGGAACCAGTAGATTGATAGGGGCTTGAGGCTCAACCTAAATGGTAAAGGATAAGGCCTCTCTGGTACTGCTTGTTAGTTTTGGGTGCTTATTATGATATTCTACTCACATATGTGGAGAATCAAATAGCTACTAACCAATTTACTATCTAATCAATATATTTGTAATCCTCTCGTGCTGCAGCGGCTTCATCTCTCTGAATACTCTTCACCTCAGCCAAGTACTTTTGATATGCCAGTAATGCTTTTGTGTACTCGTCTTTCGTTGCCTGCCTGTTTGAGTAGAGCTGTTTAATCTCCTTTAAAGAGCTATAGTGACCACTTTCCGCAGCAATCATAAAGTGCTTCATGGCTCTACCCATATTACCCGAGTTCTTTTCAATGTAACCAAGAGCGAGCCTTGAACCGGCACATCCCCTCATAGCCCCTAACTCCCAGTAATGCTTAGCCTTCTTTTTATCTATTTCTACACCCCTGCCATACTTCTTCTTATCCATTTCCACACCTCTGCCATGATATGCAGCACCAATACTGGCATATGCCGTGAAACAACCAAGCTCTGCTGCCTGTTTCCAGAGTTCTAATGCCTTTGTGTGATCTTGTGGCAAGCCGTACATTCCTTGAGAGTAATAACAACCAAGTTGATTAATAGCATCACCAGCATCCACTCGTTTCATAAGTTGTTCCATATATTTCTCATCTGTTTCCGGCCGAGGTGCCCTACAAAAAGGACAGCTTTTCTTCATAGCTTTACCTTGGTTATCATATACAGGTGCATGAATGCATCCATTGCATATAACTTTTCCACAACATGATTTATATCTCTTTCCCGTGTTCAGAAAAGGCAAACGTTGGAAACAAATTGGACAATCTTCCTCTGCCGGAGGTTGTTTGAACAATTCTATATCATGTAATTCAGCAGCACGTTTGAGTTCTTCTTTATATAATTTCACAGCACGCTTGAGATGTTCTTCACAATCTTTCTTATGCTTCTTTTTGTGTACTTTTTTGCAGACCGCATTGCAATAATTCACCATCTTGCATTTGTTGCATGAATTGTTAGCTCCCTCCTTGCCACAATTAGCACATATAGATACAGATTTAACACCGCCGGAAGTATTACCTCCAATATCATTTGTTTTAGTATCTAATTTTTGATCACATGATGTGCACTTTTCTTCGGAGATGGTATCTTCTCTTTTACTGGTGCTCATATTACATACCGCCGCCGCCGCTGTACCTTCATCAGATATATCAGCACTACCTATACCTTGTGATATATCATCTACAGTACTACTCGACAAAGCAGCTGTTTCTTTGCTCATGATGTATTAGTATGTGATGTTTTTTAATAGTAGAAGGATACCTCACACTCTTGTGTCTATAATAATATATATAATACCACAGTCGTAAAACCACTGCAACGACAGATTACAAGAGCTTATATACAGAGGATTAGCTGCTATATCATTAGCCACACGAGAGAGGTTATCTCACCAACTAAATAAGCAAGAGAGGAAAATGAGTAAGCCAAAATGGCGAGCAAACTGTCCATGAGAGTCTCTCTGTGAGGTTACGCAATCGTTATGTATCTATGCGGTACATATGTGGATCTATTACATGCGTTGGTAATTACAGTATATTATACTTTCTATCTTCAACTTTTAATGATGCTATCTCCACAAACTCAAGTCCCAGTTTCGAGTTAAGCCCTTAATCTTAAAGTGGTGTTGATTTGTATCGATACCATCTTTGATATGGGAAGAAGACAATACCAATAACACCAAGCACAACAATGGGAATGAAGAAGACCAACGACCACATGCTTTGTTTCTTCTTATCAACAATAGCTTCACCATGATCATCACTAACAGTAGCAGCAGCTGACGAGTCAAGCTGCGGCCCAAGATAAACAGTCTTGATCAAATCTGGGACGCTCTCTACAAACGTGCCATTGTTCAAGGCATTTGATATCAAGTGTAGTATCTCTTGATGAACAGCTGATAGAGGCAATCCAAATGAAGATATTACCAGCCTTGTACTCCAGACTGTACAACCCTTGGCATCAGACAATGTCGGATCACATTTACTAGTTTGTGATGTAATCTCACTACCATCTTGGGGATAGCGTACTTCAATAACTCCACCAAGGCTTCTTTGAGGCTCATCATTATCATCTACTTCTGTACTACTACTTCTTAATAAGATCTGTGAAGATATCTTATCATCATCACAGCTCAATGTTGACTCGGCCACATAATATAGAATCCAATCCTCTAAATCGTTCATGTAATCATGATTTGTTTGTCTTGATTCGACCGCATACACAAACGAAAGCTCAAATTCATCTACAGCTTGTCCAGAATTGTTGAGTAGTATTAGATTCTGTATCTTTTCATTGCAATTGCTTTCATACACTGGTTCCGATCGACGACGGGCGGCAATCGATGAAAGACTAACCGATCTTGGCTTGGGAGCAGGTGATATCGAAGGCTGATCACTAGGCTCATGTGAAGGCACATCTGATGGGAGTGTACTAGGTTCCAATGATGGGGTCTCTGACGGATGCATAGATGGTTGTGGAGAGGGTAATGACGAAGGGATCTCTGATGGTTGTTGACTAGGGGAATCAGAAGTTAATTCCACACAAAGGTCACAAGCATATCGAAAAAGAGAGGGAGGGAGGGTGGTTAGTTTTTGTTAGTAAAAGTGCAAAACCATATCATATGCACAATTCAACTCAATCCACAACCATGTAAGTACACATTCATAACACTTGGTTTCACAATCAGAAACCAATGCCCAAATCAAAGGGTGACGGTCACTGTGACCATTGTGCACAATAACTTCTGCTTACCTAGGGTCTGTCGATGGAGATTGAGATGGTAAATTGGAAGGTTGTATTGATGGCATCATGCTCGGTTCACCTGATGGAGTTTGTGAAGGCCTTCCTTCATTAGATATTATACTTGGTTCTGCACTCATTGATGGTATTGTTGATATACTAGGATTAGCGGAAGTACTTGGTTGTGCACTAATTGAAGGGGCGGATGATATGCTTGGAGCTGCACTGACCGAGGGTTGAGCTGAGATGCTGGGAGCCGCACTCTGACTTGGTTGAGATGATTGACTTGGTGCAGAACTTGTTGACGGCCTAGTATGGTTGAATTGAGAAGGGAGATGAGTCAGTACAAGATGAACTATTGTTAAGCATAAGAGGTTTAACACAAGATACTTACTCTGCTGATATTGATGGCTCCTCGGTAACAAAGCCAGGAGCTAATGTAGGTGATAAGGTCGGGGACAAACTAGGTGAATAGGCTAAACAACGAAGATGATGAGCAAGTGGTCGTGTTAGTTAGATAGAGGTAAACATAAAAGTAGTAATAATCAATTAGATACTTCACATTCATAACATAATATGCTCACTTGGCAAACCCGTAGGCATGAGTGTAGTTGGTGTAAGAGTTGGCAGCTAAGAAGAAATAAACATTAATTCAATTGATGATATCCAGAGGAAGGGAGGGAGAAGCAATGGTGAGTAAAACAGACTCAGATGCCACTAGACAGGCAAAGATACCCAAAGATATCTTTACCACAAAATTCAAATCAACACTAAACATATCATCTTGTACTTACCAGAGTTGGCATGAGAGTACTTGGTGGCAACGTACTGCCTAAAGTCGGTGGTAATGTACTATCAAGAGTGGGAGGAAGCGTACTATCAAGCGTGGGCGGTAGTGTCCCCAAAATCGGTGCTCGAGTTGGACTGTCTGTTAATATCGTTGGCATTTCAGTACCCACGACAGGCGACCTTGTCGGCGCGTCTGTAAGTACAGTTGGTGGATACGAAGGCGATAATGTCGGATCCAACGTCGTTGGTTCTAACGTACCAATAATCGGAGCCTTCGTTGGCATTTCAGTTGGCATAGGATCCACTATTAATAATTCACTCGTACATGTCAATTCACTCAATTGTCCAATGAACGGTAATCCATCTTCATTCTTCATTAAATAATCTATTCTATACTTATCACGATATACCACATTACTAAATGGAGTTGTTAATATGTCTTGTACGGTAATGGTATCTTCTAAATCAGCCATGATTCGATATGATATTTGTATAACAAGTTCCAAGTTTAGATATGGTTCATTCGCTGGACATGAAGTTACTCCATTCGTTGCAAATGTTGGTGTAAATGTATCAAGTAAAGTTGGTGATGATGTTTCAATGGGTACTACTGGTGCTAGAGTTGTTGGACTGGTTGATGGACTCTCAGTATTGATAACTGGCGCTTCTGTCATTATTGTACTTGATGCAGAAGGCGCTGTAGTATTGCCATCATCAGAAGCAACAGTAGGAGAGTTTGTATTATTACTAACAACCGATGGTGAAGCGGTGCCGTTGATAGACACGGGAGATGATGTGTTGGATAATGATGTAGGCTCTAAAGTCCCAATAGTAGTAGGTGATGAGGTGCCGTTAATTGACACGGGAGAAGACGTCGTGTTTGATAATATAGAAGGACTTGGAGTATTAATATTTGGTGCACTCGTCACTGTCGATGGAGATGATGCTGTACTGTTGACATCCGTCGTTACCAATGGAGTTGGACTGCTACTATTGCTACTGTCGACTACTGGAGAGGTTGTAACTAGAGTCTCGTTGTCAGCCACTACCGGAGCGGTTGTAACTGTCTCATTACCGCCAACCACCGGACTAATCGAAGGAAAATAGGTAGGAAAAGGTGTCGTTGGAGAATCCGTTAAACCAGAAGGAGACTTGGTACCCTCTTGCAATCTCCTTCGTCCCTCTCCTCTTCGTTGTAAATTATCTACCACTTGATATTGTACCCACTTTAGTGTACTGTGGAATGAATCATGATGAGACTTCTTCTTCTGTCTTGGCCTACTTGTTGACTTATTCTTTGGTTCGTTGTTATTGTTAACTTGATTATGTACCCAATTCAAGGTACTAGTATCATCTTGATGTGACGTTCTCGTTATTGGATCATTCTCATGATCTAACCAAACAAATACATCATCATCTTCATCTTGATCATCATTCCAGGTAAAGACATCATCATTGTCATACTTACTACCCCCACTCCTTGGCAACGCACTACCATTATCCAATAATGGATCGTTAATTTGAAGTTGACTAACAATCTCAACAACTGCCGTAACATCAAATATACTTTCTCGAACAATATCAACATTATTAAAGTTAGCTTCATTATAAAACCATTCTATATAATCTGATGTACGTTGTTGATATATTAGAATGCCTGGTTGTAATAGTCCCTCGTCAGTATCAGTAGTAGAAGAGGAGGAGAGGAGACCATAAAGTTCCATGTTTAAATTGTCAACTGGTAATGAAACAGTTAATACAATTGGACTTAATGATGGATTATTACTTGGTATACCTGTACTTGGTGATATTGAAGGCGGCGGAGTAGGTGATAGTGTAGGTGAACGTGTAGTATCGGGTGGTAATGGTGATTGTGTAACAGGATTACGACTTGGTTCGTTCGTTGGTTCATTTGTAATTGGACTTAATGAGGGTGATATAGTTGGAGATGAAGTTGAGGGTGTGTTAGTTGGTTGTGTTGATGGTGATGATGTACTTGGTGAAGTTGTCGGAGACTGTTTATGTTGTTATTAGAGGAGTAGGGGGTTGAAGAGTTAGAGCACGAACAACAAAAGTAGTCTCATTTACACAAAATGAGGTATCTTGAGGTATCATCATCCTCACAATAAGAAGTCATAGTTGTAACTTACCTTTGTTTGTCCATCATACGTCGGTCCAACACTATAACTCGGCATATCCGTAGGACTATCCGTCATTGGCCTTCCCGTAATCATCTCTGTTGGATTATTCGTTGGCTCTATCGTCAATTGCACATCACTAGGACTCAAACTAGGCAATTCACTACTACTAATTGTAGGTACACTTGATATTGATGGATTACTACTTGGAAAGTATAATGGTGTTGGTTTATTTGATATTGTAGGATTAGTACTTGGTTGATTAGATGGTTGTATTGATGGTAATTGTGATGGAAATTGTGATGGAGTTTCAGATGGTATATTGGAAGGTTGATTGGAAGGGAATTGACTTGGTAGATTTGTGGGTATATTGCTCGGAGATTGTGACGGAGTTAAGCTTGGCAACTCTGATGGCTCATTAGATGGCTGATTTGATGGTTGATACGAAGGTTGTGTAGATGGAGATACACTACTTTGTAATGTTGGGTCTTGAGTAGCTATATCATCAATTGCTGGACGTCTTGTTGGTTGAACTTCTATTTGAGGAGTAGGCTTTTGACTAGGTTGTATTGTTTGTTCTTTTTGTGACGTTGGTGCAAATGTCTTATGACTAGCTGCTGCCTTCCACCAACTTCCACCACTCTCCCAGGTATCATCTCTACTACTACTACTACTACTTGATGAAGCCTTGTTTGATTTGCCACTTCTTGATTTCGACTTTGATGAACTACTTGTACTACTACTTGACCATCCATCGCTGCCACTGCCATTTGATGGCGCAATCCACGAGCTACTACCACCCCATACATCTTTATTATTCCCATTCTTATCATTCTGTATACCATTATCAGCTGAAGGCTGCTGTTGTTGATCTATATTATAAATTGGATGACCTAATATTTCCTCCCATTTATCTAAATGTTCATTTAACTCTTGCCGTATATCATTTATTACCTCTGTTCTATCTTCTACAGTTGTTTGCTGCTCTATCGGAGCGGCGTGTTGCCAATTATCATTAATGCTATCAGCTGATGTAGTTGAGGTATCCTTGGAGCTTTTACCAAGCTTTCTTCTTCTATTTTGTTTCCTTTTATTCTCTATTATTCGAGCCTCCGCTTTTGGTCTATGAGCTGTGATTGACGACTGTGCATAACTCGTTTCTCCATCATGCAGATTATTTTGACTCGAACTCGAAGCATGTACTACCTTGTTATTAGTTACTGAGCATAGAGTAACTGATATTAAAGTTAGTGTTGTGTAGAGTATTACTACTCTTGATCTATTCGTCATGATACTACTCTCTTTCTCTTTTTTTTATTGTTATGAAGAGAGTCTAAGCCGCACTGAATCTATAATCGTCGCTCGAGTATATATACCTTGGCCGCACACACCTATATTTTATCTCCTTGTTTTGTCGGCCGTGGGGGGTTGCTGCGTCTTTTGTTTATATATTGTTGCAAATATTGGTCGACGATTGTGTATGTGCGATTGACTATTCAATTGCAATATCCTCTACTTCACTCAATGCATTTTGTCTTATACGCAGTCAATATATATCAAAATCTTCGCCCTATTAGTAGAGGATTGATAACACACTGCATTGCCATGTTGAGCCTATTAATCGAGCCGCTTTGTCAATGCTTATCGTCGTTCATCATTGAGAGCTAACAATCGCCGTTCATGCAATATGGGACGTTTGTTCGCCAATTTATTCCGAACTATTTGTGCTTTTTATGTGTGGTATGATGTATGGTACGATTGCCTCTCAAAGCAATAATACAGTAGCTGAATCGGTATATAAGCTCTTGTAATCTGTCGTTATAGTGGTTTTACGGTGGTGGTAATATTATATATAAATTAATATACACAAGAGTGTGAGGTATCCTTCTACTAAAAAAACTCAGTAACAACCATACATCATATCTAAAGCGCAGCTGCTTGTCAAGTATTATGGATGATATATCACAAGGTATTGGTAGTGTTGATATATCTGGTGAAGGTTTAGCAGCGGTGGCGAAATGTGATACGCTCAGTAAAAGAGAAGATACCATCTCCGAGAAAGAGTGCACATCATGTGATCAAAAATTAGATAATATCAAAACGAATGATGTTGGAGTTGATACCTCAGCTACTGATATGGTAGTGTCTTTATGTGCCAATTGCGGTAAAGAGGGTGCCAGTAATATATGCAACAAATGCAAACAAGTGACATATTGCAATGCGGCATGCAAGAAGAGGCATCGGCACAAGCATAAAAAAGATTGTGAGGAACATCTCAAGCGATTAACTGAATTGCAAGAAGAAGAAAACAAACGAGCTGCTGGGTTACATGATATAGAACTATTCAAACGACCACCTCCAAGGAATGATTGTCCAATTTGCTTCCTACTCTTGCCAACCCTATGCACAGGGAGTAGATATCAATCGTGTTGTGGAAAAGTTATCTGCAGTGGATGCTTTTATGCACCTCGATATAATGACCAAGGTAAAGCTATTGATAATATGATTTGTCCATTTTGTAGAACCCCAACACTTGAGGACGTAGATGATGATGTTATTGAACGTATGATGAAGCGTGTGGAGATTAATGATGCCCAAGCTATCAATTGTCTAGCAAGTTATTACTCACAAGGGATGTACGGCTTAAGACAAGATCATGCTAAGGCATTGCAACTACAACGACGGGCGGCAGAGCTTGGATGTGGTGATGCTTATCATAATATTGGCGTTTCATATCACCTCGGAGATGGCGTGGAAAGGGAAATGAAGAAGGCTGTGTATTATTATGAACTAGCTGCTATGAGGGGAAATGTAGCTGCAAGGCACTTTCTAGGAATGTTCGAGGATAACTCAGACAATATGGAACGAGCATTAAAACACTATATGATTGCAGTGGAAGATGGATGTAGTGAATCTTTGAAGGAAGTTCAAGACTTTTATTCTAAAGGAATTGTATCAAAAGATATTTATGTAAAAGCATTACGATCTTATCAAAATTATTTGAATGAAGTGAAGAGTAGTCAGAGGGATGTAGCTGCTACAGCAAGAGAAGATTGCAAATATATCGATTAGATACTCGTTAGTAATACCTGGCCAATATGTTTTCAATGATGGAGATAAAGGTTTGCTCGCCAGATTTTTCATATATCTTTTTTATGATTTGTCTGGAGGAGGTGGCTTTGTCGGTCCCCTATTTGCCTCTCGTATACTGATAAGCAGCTAAACCGTCAGAATATAAGCTCTTTCATTCCGTCGTCGGCAGTGGTTTTACGGCGGTGGTATTATATAAATTATATTTATACAAAGAGTGTGAAGTATCCTTCTACTAAAATATCTCGAGTACCATCACTCATCACAATCATGAGCAAAGAAACAGCTGCTTTGTCAAGAAGTATTGTAGATGATATCTCACAAGGTATAGATATTGTTGATATATCTGGTGAAGGTTTAGCAGCGGTGGCGGCATGTGATATGAGCAGTAGAGAAGAGGATACCACCTCTGAGGAAAAGTACACATCATGTGAGCAAAAATTAGATAATGTCAAAACGAATGAGATTGAAGTTGATGTCTCGACTGATGATATTGATGTGTCTATATGTGCTAATTGTGGTAAAGAGGGTACCAACAACACGTGCAACAAATGCAAGATGGCAAAGTATTGCAATGCCGCTTGTAAAAAGAGGCACCGACACAAGCATAAAAAAGATTGTGAGGAACACATCAAATACTTAGCAAAGTTGCAAGAAGAAGAAATGAGACGAGCTGCCGAGTTGCATGATATTGAACTATTCAAACAACCTCCTATACCTGATGATGATTGTCCAATTTGCTTTCAACTTTTACCATGGCTTGGTACTGGCAAGAGATATCAAGGATGCTGTGGAAAAACTATATGCAGTGGATGTATTTATGTTATGAATGAGACTGATGAAAAAGACCTCTGTCCCTTTTGTAGAACCCCATCACCACGGTCAGGTGAAGAGATAATCAAAAGGATGCAGAAGCGTGTGGAAGCTGATGATGCCGAAGCTATCCAGAATCTAGCAGGTTATTATTGTGAAGGGATACACGGTTTGTCAATAAATTTTTCAAAGGCATTAGAACTATGGCATCAAGCGGCTGAGCTTGGATGCGCTCAGGCTTATTACAATATTGGTGTAGTGTATTACCGCGGAGAGGGGGTGGGAAGGGATGAGGAGAAAGCTAGGTATTACTTAGAGCTAGCTGCAATGAGAGGACATGCATTAGCAAGGAATAATCTAGGCATCATGGAGCATCATGCAGGCAAGAGAGACAGGGCGTTGAGACATTTTATAATTGCAGTGGGCGGGGGGCATAAAAACTCTTTCAAGGCGATCCAAGACTATTATTCTAAGGGTTATACAACAAAGGATGAATACACAGAAGCATTGAGTACTCATCAAAAGTATTTGGATGAGGTAAAGAGCATCCAGAGAGACGAAGCTGCCGCAGCAGATTATGAGGAATACAAATACATCGAATAGATAGTTAGCAAGTAGTACTAATGTGTGATAATGATTCTTGAGTCAAAACCAATAACTTTTTTATCAAACTATTTTACAAAACAAATCATATCTACCAATCGTTTCCACAACGACCGGTATCAAACATTTAAGATTCTCTCAAGACAATATGAAACAAACAACGTTTCGCCCAAGTTCTCATTCTTACACGTCAGGGAACTCAGGTACCATATATTCCAAATTGTCAACACCCCACCACTTCTTTTCCAAAACAAATCCCTTCACTCTCCCACTGGCCATCCGTTCAACATCACTAGCATAATCCGATCGTCGACATCGATATTGTGCTCCTCCTCTGAACGGCTGTATTGGCCGTGCATTACTCTCTTCAAAGTGTGAGCTCGTCATTTGACAAGTGTCTGGATCGACATGTTCAAACATGAGTTTCTTCATCTGCCAGAGTTGTTTCAAACTAATGTGTACAGGAACATCAACTATTCTCCAATTCACTCCCTCTGAGCACGGTGGTTCAGTAAGTGAGCCAGAGTATGACCAGAAATGAACCGATTGCCACATCCCTGGCCCAGGCTGGAGAGGATCCCAATAGGACATTTTCTTCGTTTGACGTCCAATAAGCTTGAGGTAACGATCATGAATCGTTTGGTAAATGATATTACCGAATGATGATGATGCGTCATCAACATCAATATCAGAATCAAAGTCTTCGTCCTCTTCTTGAATAGTACTGCCCCCTCCACCGCCTCGGAGTTTGGAAGAAGAAGTACCAGAATTACTAGTTCGGCTTTCAAACAAGGCTCGTGCTCGTCGTTGTTTCTTGTTACACATAAACAAGTCTTGATTAAACTTCTGTTGAAAGAAATCCAATAGTTCTTGAACATGCATATTATCTTCCTCGGCATCAGCCTCGATTAATAGTGCCATGACTTCAAGATTGCCATCCCTATGCAAGTAGTACTGTTGAAATTCACCATCATAACGCTTGTTACACAATGTATGCTCACTTGGAACCTTGATATCCATATGGACAAGGTCTTGAATGCCACTATTGAAACCATTACGGGCAAAGTCGACACCTGGTGGCATAGGCATTTGCATCTCGGACATTCGTTCCTTATACTCAAGACGAAGCTTGTTGTGCATAATCTTGGGTGTTGGTCGAGCAATGGTTTCATTGAGCTTGGCAAGTCCATATTGCCCACGCTGTGTTGTTATTGATGTTGGATAGAGTAGAAAGAAGAAAGGTGTGGGTTAGTTAGATAAAGACCAAAGCATTGCAGCAGCAACTAGACAAACTATTGATGTTCACCCACCCTTGGCCTTGGTTGATGAAACTCTTCACACTTGGCATCTGTTTCGCACAAGTTCTGTGGACTTTGTCTACTACCATTCATACATCTATTTCGATTAATATCAAGTCGTAACCTCCGTAACCGTGCTAGTTCTCCGTCAGGCCAGATATTATCCCACTCACGAGGACCATATCGTGAATCTCGAGGGTTGTAATTAAAGTAACGTCTATCCGGTGATCTTGGCACGACAGCATCAGCCCATTCAGGTCGGACTGTTGGTGATTGTGACGGAGCATTTGACCCATACAACTTTGCCAATGCCTTGTTCGATGATGGTTCATATGCAAAGTTCACAACAAGTTGAGGACCGTTGGGACTGCCTCCGTCCCGTGCACGATAGATTGCACCATTCTCCTGATCCGATGAGATGCGGAGTAAGAATACTCCAGGAATATTACCCACCTCGCGAAATGCCTCGGTAATATCAACTTCATACCACTTGTATGGCCAAACAGAACGGAAGGAGGCTAGTGGTGTACCCACATTCTCACTACCATAGGGCACTGTATCCCAGGTTGCTGTCTTCTCATTAATATTGCCTCCGGGTATGATACTCACTAATCCACCATAATCACTTTGAGACATACTGTACAAGCGTAACTTGACACTTAAGATTTGATCAGGTGCATTATCAGTACCAATCAGTAACGGACGGATATCAAACTTCATTAACGCTACTCGGTCTGGTTTAGATCGGACCATAAGCTGTGCCTTCTTCCCAACTATATCCGTCTTGCCTCTTTGGATGTAGGTATCTTGCAATGGAGCAAAGGTTGTGTTGGCAACCCATAAGTCAGAAGTTTCAATCGTCGGGCTTGGTGTGGGAATATTAATCGGCACATAACCAATATGACCATTGAACATACGTGGTCGGATGGTACCACTATCGATTGGATAACGTTTACCAACACCTTCATAAATGACTAAATCATTATTAGCCTCGAATGGCCGGCCTTCGACTTCACCCTTCGACAATCGCATAATTGCTCCATTCGTTGATGTTGTTAGATAAATACCCAACTTGGTCTGTTTCTTAACAATAATTGGTTCAAATGAACGTTGTTCTAAGATTGTTGGGTTGCCTAATCCCATACCTTGCACTGTAACATTTGCCCACCATGTCCATTTACTCAAGTCATCTTCAATACCTTTATAGGTGCCATCATTCTTAATGTAAAGTGACATATCTAATGTTTCGACACTCCAGGTATTGAATGCTAATGATTGAATTTCAATGTCTGACCGTGCCTTGATATCAAACATGGCACCTGCGTAGACTAATACTGGCTTCGTTTGTGCATCTAGGAATTCAGTAGTGAAGGTATCAAACGCGATTGGTGATGACGTCGGGCGTGATGTTGGTCGACGTGTGGGTAAATTTGTTGGCTGGGTTGTTGGTTTGTTCGTTGGTTTCATTGAGATCGTTGGTGCCATTGAGATTGTCGGAGAAGAGGTAGGACTAATCATTGGACTTGACGATGGCTCTTTGGATGGTGATGGTGTGGGTTCATCACTGTATGTTGTTTGGAATGAGGTAGATGATGGAGAGAGAGACGAAGGGATACGGTGTTAGAAGAAGACAGGCTTGTATATTGAGACGGCAGTGACACGGACCGAGGAGGAAATAGCCTTCACTGCCTAACGAACACCTCCTCAAACACACACAAAAGACAACATACCTAACAATCCCCTCGGGTAATAATTCAACACCATCACCTAAATCCAATACCTTATCACTTGTATAGTAATGCACAGCACCACTAAACAATCGTGGACTTAATGTTGCTCCATCCCATCCCATACGTTTGGCTATATATTGAATATTTTGGGGTTGAGAGAGATTGGAAGAGAGAAGAGAGGGGGGTTAGAACGAGGATAATATGTAACGGACAATAGACGGCCTACATCCTTCCCGGTTTATCGACGGCCCCAAGCCTCAAATTCGCTGACCCTAAACTCCTAAACACTTAACAACTCTCTAAACAACTCAACGTGACACAAAACAATACCCTCCCAAACCACCCATAAACCCACCCTTTCCAGCAAAATACCAAACACCAATACCCAAACATTGAAACAACACTTACCACTACCACTACTATAGATACTTAAATCTTCATTCTGATAATACCATTTATTAATGGGAACATCATTATATCGTAGATATGGTCCACCCTCCACACTATTTTTTGATATTAGAGGTTTGATAGTAATAGAGAGGGGGAAAAAGGGTGGTCAGGTATATTGTGTTATTACAGTGAAAAAACATACAATTCAATCCGCAACTTGGTTTAACAATCCACAATCCAACCACAAACAAACAAAAAAAACGAAACTTTACCTAACATAAAATGCCTGACGTTCCTTCAAAGGTACAATCAACTTGGGCACCCTAACTACATTATTACTTCCAGTATCTAATCCCATCCATTCTTTTTCAAGTGGTGTTAACAACTTTCCATTGGTACCATAATCGGATTGAATTGGTACAGTTCTCTCTTCTCCACCCTCACTTCCACCACCACCACCCACACCTTCACTTCCACCATCAATAGCAACATCAGCATCACAATTAACACATTCATCATGACCAATAAACGGGGCAAATCGTTGTGGTACATATGTCAAAGTATCAATACCACCACTAACAACTGTAGTATTTAACCACACATTCCAATTTTCTTTACTATTCTCATATCCCTCATAGGTACCAATTTTAGTATATACTATTATACGAAATCGACGTCCTTGCGCGTAACGTCCTTCGTTGTATCCAAAATTTCCTTTTGTGTTGAATTCTGAGCCTAGTTCGTCGTCGCCATCAGCAGCAGTGCCAGTTGAAGTAGAGGAGGAGGGTGGTGGTGTGGATTTAACATAAATAGAATTAACAAAGTTTAATCCTAATCCATATAATATTAATGGTTGTCGTGTTGCACGGATATTGAATAGGAAGCCTGATGTTGATTTTGTCGATGTTGTTATTGTTTCGAGTGATTTTAGTGTTGGTATATTTTGTAGTTGACGGGAGTTTGATGGTTGAAGTGAGTCATCGAGTGTGGTGTTGGTATTGATTGAGGTAGCGGATGTTGTTTTTGTTAGTAGGATGATTGATAATAGGATGAGTAGCAGCCTTGATAGTAGTAGGGTGTTGTTAGTTTGAGACATCATAAACTTTTACTACTCTCTCTCTCTCTTGTTGGATTGATATATTTCTTAAAATGGCCGGCGGTGTATATGTATTAATTAGCCACTTTGTATCGACTATTATATTATTTTGTGTATCGGTTTCTATTGCAATATGAATGGGCCACTACTACTATGTCATTCATCATGTGGTCCAAATTTGCAACGAAGTGCGAGCAATGTAACTCAAAAAATCAAAATTTAGCGAAAAGATCTGTTTGATAAGAACCGTTGCACGAATTAACGGTCGATTTTCTTTCCATTTTGGGCGTATTTATGCTGTATTGAATGAGTTAAAGAGTATTTTGGCTCATTTGTTACGGATTTATTTTGTGTGATGTAGATGAGAGATATGATGTTGGCGTACCTATTAAAATTGGTAGAGAGGACGGTGTTGGAGATTAATAAATAGTGCTCTTCTATTGATATAGAGAAGATATAGTTCGGTGGTCTTTAGTACTACGGATTGGTACTAAGTTCGGTGGAGAAGTATCAAACAAACAACCAAACACTAGCTAAAAAAAATAATAGCAAAGCTCAGTGGGGAAGACTCAATGGTGATTGGTTTATTATTAGCTTGCAGTAATATCACCCTTCGTACTATTAGAAATAGATAGGAATAGATTTAATTGTTGATTGTATGAGTTTTCATAACAAGTCTTGATCAAAAACTTATACCAACAATCATGAGCAAAGACACTGTGTCGAGTAGTACCGTGGATGATATCTCACAAGGTATCAGTGGAGTTAATATATCTGACAAAGATGATATATGCGGATTGCGCACTGATAATACTACGGTGATATGTGCAAATTGTGGCAAGGAGGGTGCAAGTAATACATGTAACAAATGCAAATTAGTAAAGTATTGCAATGCAATATGCAAAAAGAAGCATAAAACAAAACACAAGAAAGATTGTGAAGAACATGTAAAGCGTGCTGCTGAATTACATAAAGAAGATATGAGACGTGCTACTGGATTACATGATTTAGAACTCTTCAAACAGCCTCCGCCAGAGGAAGATTGTCCAATTTTCTTTATACGTTTGCCATTAATTGGTACGGGGAGGAAATACAAGGCATGCTGCGGGAAAACTATATGCAGTGGATGCATCTATGCTGTGAGAAGGACAAAAGAAACGGCTGTACCGCTGTGTCCTTTT
>Ga0214477_100811_pt1 | contig 19452 bp, 13 predicted proteins | sample M1_20Mar14CPVII9_FD_165058 | JGI IMG/M metagenome (GOLD analysis project Ga0214477, IMG submission 165058) | Marine eukaryotic communities from Monterey Bay, California, United States - M1_20Mar14CPVII9sort6BwellC16 | ecosystem: Environmental > Aquatic > Marine > Unclassified | place: USA...
CATCAAGTTTTTGAAGTACGTTGCTCATGGTCAATGTTGGGCCATGCGTCTCCCCTTGATGAATGAAGATGTCCACACGGATGAGCTACTTGATCATTACAATTATGCTCTTGTTGAGTTGTACAAGTATGTACCACTCCTCAACTTACCCGACCTATCACGTATTGCACATCGATTTGGGGCTAGATGTGGTGAGAATCTAACTGATGAGGAGCGAGCCGAGAGGAAAGTATGCAGCCCATCAGCTGATATGAAGGAGGCTTGGCGTGCATATCATGCCGATGAGGAATTGACTCCCGAGCAGCAAAGACTAGTTCGATATGGTGCCGCTGTTATTGAAGCTTTTCGTGCAGGTAAAGCTGGTGACACTCTCACAACTGCACAACAAGAGCTATTGAAGGATCATCATGGTTGGTTGACATTTGAGGCTTGGAACGATTACCATGCACACGGTGGTGACATGTCTCAACTATCTCCTGAGCAGCAAGAGCTATTGAAAGATAGTTATTTCTGGAAAGTTCATGTTGCTTGGAAGGAGTACCATGCCCATGGCGGTGACATTACCAAGTTATCAGACGAGCAGCAAGAGATTCTAATGAATTGTCACGGCTGGAAAGTTCATGTTGCCTGGAAGGAGTACCATGCCCATGGCGGTGACATTACAAAGTTGTCAAAAGAGGATCAAGAGCTCCTATTGAATTGTCACGGTTGGAAACTTCATGATGAAGCATTAACTAAACATGCCAAGACAATTCAACAGATGAAGAAAGATAGATCAAACTATGTACAGGTTGGAGATGAGGAAGTACTTTACATTCCAACATCTGAATCGGCACTGTATCAGCATGTGCTAAAACTTCGGCGAGTCAAGGAGGGTGACAAGGATCATTGGATGAAGCAAAAGTTTGAACGAGAAGCCGGTATCAGTTTATCTAAGATGGAAGAGGCATATAGTCAACTTAGAATGGTTAGGAAGAGTGAGAAGGAAGCGGAGGCAGCACGTGCTCGGTCATTCATAACACAGCATCTTTATCGGTTACAGCTGGAGAACAACATGCTACAGTTACAAGCAATGGAATTAGAAAATCAATCTCTTCATTATAGAATGACTAATCAGTTGGATCGGTGTACAAATTCCCAGCTTGCACTGCAGCAGATTCACTGGTTACTACAGCAAAATGCGAATCTACAAATACAACTAAGACAACAACAAATACAACAAATATTTCAGCAACCATGGAAGAAGATGGAAGTAGATCCAGTAGAAGAAGAACAATGTCAAGAGGCTGAACTACAGGCAGAGGCTGAACTACGGGCACGAATTCAAGCCAGTTTGCATTCCCAACATGCTAGTAGAACATAATGTAGTATCATTATCATTCAAATTTAACTTTACATATATCAACTCTTGTTGGCCAAACATTGCCTGACCATCGGCAGAAAATCAAGATCTGAGGCATGAAACCCGCCAACATGGGGCTGTAAAAGTATGGTAGAGGGACTTACAATCATGCTGGCAGTGTTACTGACCTTGTTATACATCCATACAATACCAAACATCTATTATTCAACAACCTGCATGCTGTTATACCCCCACTTGATGGCCAAACGTGTCCTGAGGTTGGCTGGAAATCGCGATTTTTTCCTGATCTGAGGCATGAAACCCGCCAACATGGGGCTGTAAAAGTATGGTAGAGGGACTTACAATCATGCTGGCAGTGTTACTGACCTTGTTATACATCCATACAATACCAAACATCTATTATTCAACAACCTGCATGCTGTTATACCCCCACTTGATGGCCAAACATGTCTGTAGTTGGCTGAATTTGAGTAAGAAACCTGCTAACAAGTGGTGCAGAAGTGGTGGAGTGTCCTATATACCTCATATGAATAAATTGAAGAAGATAAACCATGGGTAACTTTATCACACACCCCATTACATTCATAGTGAGTTATTCCATAAGCTTATTTACTACACTGAGGAACTTTGTTTTCTACATCTGAGTACTCATCAGCCAACTCCTCAATATATCCTTGATACAGCTGATCCATATTCCTATGTAATGAATTCTTCTGTCTGCTATTATTCCAAACTTGTTTCACACTAGACTCTGGATGTGGATGATGTACAACAAATGATTGTGGCAGGACAAAGAATGGCATTCCTCTAAATCGCAAGTGTGATATATGTTGAATTTTGTTCTTGCCATATCCATAGAATCTTTCATCATAATATGGTGTGAGTGGTTGTTGATGTTTAGTAGACTGGGAAGAAGGACACCATGGTATAACAATGTAGGGTTCATAACGCAATGAATCGAAACATTTGATTTGTCTTATCGTTCGTATCTTGTCACCTCCCTCATCTTCTTCTTTTGATGGTCCCTCATACCATTGTTTCTTGAGCCATTTCTTTGATTGTGTAGTGTGATGTCCTTCCCAATTCATATCTTCTTGGAATACAATGCAATCTTCCTCTTGGATGCATTCTCTTAAATCATTAAATAGAAGCGGAAGGAACTTGGAATCTTCTTGCATATAGCGACGGCACGACTCTATATCTACACAGGGTGGATCGGTTACCTTCCTTTCAAATGCTGGAACAACTATTGCATTCATAGGAATTTCAGCCTCACCTCCACTTATTTGCCTTGCTGTTGATATTTGATCCATGATATTATCCTTCACAACATGGCTTAAATCAGCCGAGGGGATAAGATCAACATCCATAATGAGTACATGCGATGTTTTCACAGCATCTAATCCCCTATTTCGCATGACGTTAACAGGATATGTCGATGTTTCACCCTTCTTCTCTTCATTGCCGTGTACATGTGGTAATACTGTCATTTGTGGACACTCTGTCATGATCTTTGAAATCGTCTCTATTGATTTTGATCGTTCAGATGGATCAATAACTGTTTCTGAGGGAAGATATACAACAAGCACTATCGGATCAGACCATCTAGAACACGTTTCAGATAGTAGCCATATTCTATCTAAACTACATTGAATAACGAGCGATACAGATACATCTAATGGTAATGTAAATCCATCCTTGGGACATGAGTTGGGTGTATGTTTCATATCTTTTCTCCGTGTTTGAAGTGTTCGTTGATGTGTAGATTCTGACTTGTTATCAAGTTGCTTTTGTATATCAAGCAATATATCATGATATTTTTGTTGTTTCGTTTTTGTTGCTGTATTTGTCTTTGTTTGTATAGAATAATGTTCTGATTTCTTCATACGGAGTCGTTTCAACTGCTCATCCTCTATATCATTGGTTGCTTTCTTGTGTTTGGTAGTATCACCAATATTCTTTTGTTTCTCAGTAGTAGCTTTCCGAGCTCTATCATGCTTATTATTATTTGTCACTTTACTAGCTTTTGACTTTTGTTCAACCTTCTTCTTCTTTTCAACAATCTTATTTCTATCAAACCATTTAGGTACAATCTTCTTTATCATATCTTGTCGTTTCTTACCATTTGTTGTGTCTACATTTCGTAATGTATCTATTTGATCATTAAGTAACTTTGCATTCCTTTTCAATTTTTTTATTGGTTTCATAATATCTGATATAACCTTTTTATCATCAGCTATATATCCAATGTGTTGTAGATTATCTCCATCTGAATGACTTAAATATCTACCCCATTCATAGATTGAATGTGTTACCGGTACAATTGCATATCTCCATGATAGGTATAATATTATTAATGTTGTAGCACCTGCCCTACCTGGTGTAGAAAAGAATACACGATGCCATAATGATCTTTGACGTGGATGGAATGCTCGTCTTCGTTTATCTTTACCCGCATGAAAGTTACCACCCAATAAAAAACTATTGCATGGAGATTGTAAATGGTCATTATGTTGTCGATATGATGATTGTCCAGTGGGTCCTCCACCGTACATTTTTCGAGGTGAGCTACCAGTAGGATTGTTGTACATTGGAGACGCTGAGCCATTGCTAATACTACGGCTGGATGCTGTACCATTACCAGTGGATTTAGTTTTTCGTAAACTTAATTTCGATATCATAATTTTTGTTTATACTTACACCTTTGATATCTTTTACCAAGATCGGGTACCACCGACTAGATATGCGAATAGATTAAATTCAAAACTGTATAATTACAATATATCTACTCAATTTAATGGATATCACGAGCTAGAGTAGGTGTCTATTGCCGTGTAGATGTTATTATGGCTCGCTATCGTAGTGCACTAAAAAGAGAGGGTTCGCCTTCTTACACGTGTAATTGAGCAAAAGCTACTTTTGATGATGGAAGAAATGATAACTCAACCCGAGGGCCGCTATTAGTATGTCTGCATATACGTATGCAGACTCGTACTTGTTGATATGGTTCATTATCTTAAATAGTGTAGGTTCATTAACTAGCAGTAGCCAATAAATGACTCCCATCTCGATCGAACAAAGCTGGAAGATGCGCGTTGACACAGTTTATGAAGACGTGAGAGGTAAACATAGCAATGTTAGTACATGTGGGTTGCAAGGGCAAGCAAATGAATGCAATGGAGGGACAAATGAAGTAGCCAAATCACCAAGACTTCGCATTGAACACACACATATGTACATGATAAAACAATACAAACGCGGACTTTCCTGGTCTCTCTCCCCTACCTATTCGTGCTCTTACTCGCATCCAATGATCAACGCCATTTGCATCTTTCCCCAAGAAAGCATAGTCTCTCAATGGCCATAATCTACACATGACTTTACCAATAACCAATGATGCAGGTACCATACCATACGATCTTGAATCTAATGAATTCAATGTATTATCACCTTCAATCCATAAATGTCCAGGGGGTACAATACGAGTATGATTCAGTTCCTCATCGCCTCCATCAGACCGTATAATTGTATCACCGGGCATGCCGATTATTCGTTTACATATCGTTGCTTCTTTACCGGGATGATGTAGTATTATAACATCACCATGATCTAATCCAGATGCAAAGTGTTGTTTCCATATTCCATAGAATAGTGAAGACCATCTGTTTTCATCATAAGCTTCTATTTGTTGCTCATTGTCGTTCGTAGAATTTGTTTTCTTCTTCTCATTATCATCAGCATCAGCATACTTCTTTCTATTCTCTAAACCAAACAAACGATGACTCCATCGTTCAATCAATACACATGTATTACTTCCATCTATAATTGTTGGTTCCATACTTGGCCCTTCACAGTTTATAGTTTGAAATCCATATTCTGATACTATATGTAAAGTAGCAAAGAATGTAATTATACGTGGTATTAATACTGGTAATGATTGTAGTAATATTCGTACTTCATTGTATAATTCCTTTTTCCATACATTGAATTTCTCCAAGTTTGTTGATGGCTTTGTTATTTTTGAAGACGATGTTTTAGGAGTTTTATTACTTAACATTCGAACTATATCACTAACAGAGGGTGCAATCATAGTGGATGGTTGTCTACCAACCACTAATTTTGAAGAGGAAATACATCTCAATTGTCGCTCGACAAATCGTCTTGTGTGCATCAAACTTTGAGCAGCACATCGCCGTGCAAAAACAAGAGACATTGTTGCAAATTATATAGTTGTATTGTGTATACCCGTTATACACAAACGCCGCGGGCTGCAATGAAATATCAACAGTTAGTTGTACGATACCTCATACCTTACATAGACTCATAGACTCTAGAGATAAAAAAGCAAAGAAAGACTCCCAATTAAATTTAGACAAGAGAGGTATCCTTAGCAAACTCAAATTTACAGTCATAGGTATGTTGTTTAGACAGTTGTTATTGCAATAATATGATGTTTGAGATGAATGATGAATGATAGAAGTGTTACCGTATGTACTTTTGATACTACTGTTGTAATCATATCAGAAATTATCTCTGAACTTTAGACAATCATACAATAATATACCAACTACACATCAACAAAAAAAGACATCATGACAACGACAATAAAAGCTAAATCAATAATGCAAGGTCGAATGGCATCGGCAGTAGAGAGTAGTCATGAATTTGATATATCAACCCGTTCCTTGACAAATCACATGATACGTGAACGAAGTGCAAATGTTTGGGATTACTACAAGGAGATAAGACGAATAGGCGAGGGTTCAATTGGATATATTAGTTTAGTAAAACGAAGGCGTGGTACCGAGGGTGGATCAGCATATACTGGATCTGAACGAAAGTTGAAGAATGGTAATGTTGTTAGTTTAGGTTGTAGAGGAATGTTTGGTTGTCTGTTACCCAAGAGTATGAGAAGAAGAAAACCTATTGAAAAACCTTCCACTGCCCGACCATTAAGTTGTCATACTGAAGAGTATGCTTTGAAAAGTATACAACTGAGATTAGTGGAAAGGAAATACTTGGACGAGTTGAGGAATGAAATTAATGTTCTTAGATCTTTGGACCATCCGAACATTGTCAAAGCATATGAAGTTTATGAAAACAAGGCCAATATATGTGAGTGTGTTCTTTGATTGTATTAATATGTATAATATTGGACTGTACATTCTAACTTCTTGCACATATGCAAAACTCTACTAGATGTCTTGATGGAATATTGCTCTGGAGGTGATTTATACACTCACGCACCTTATATGGAACATCAGGCGGCAAGTATAGTGTCTCAGATTTGTTCTGCCATTGCTCATATGCACAAAAATGATGTTGTTCATCGAGATTTAAAGATTGAAAAGTAAGAATGTGTATTATATGCAATCTATATTTGTCAGGTGTCACAAACTCTCACTTACATACGTTTAATCAGTATAATGTTTGAATCGAGAGAACCAACAGCAAGGTAAATTTTCATGTGTGTGTGTATAATTTTATTACTGCAATACATTTTTTATGCACCTTCTCACACTCGTAAATTATATGATACTATCCTATAACAGGATTAAGGTCTTAGACTTTGGGTTGAGTAAGAAGTTTATGCCAGGTTCAAACGGGATAATGAGTGAATGGGTAGGAACCTTGTACACAATGTCTCCACAAGTGCTCAATGGAGTATATGATGCCAAGGCAGATTGTTGGGCAATCGGCGTGATAACATTCTTGCTATTATGTGACGAGAAGCCTTTTCGGGGAAAGAAACGATCGCAAGTGATGCACAATATTAAGAGATGTCGATATGATTTCACAGCTCCTGGATGGTACAACATTTCACAGGAAGCCAAGGACTTTGTATCATCATTACTTGTATTGGACCCCAACAAACGGTTGTCAGCAGAAGAGGCAGTAGCACAGCCTTGGTTAAAGAAGACTAAATTTGCAGAGGCTAATAATACCATGGCACAGGAGAATCTCATGGGCAATGTACGAGATAATATCCTGTCCTACGCAGAACAGAGTGAATTCAAGCGAATTGCAGCAGTAGTGGTAGCTCATAAATCATCATCAGCAGAGATTATTGATATGAGGAAGGCATTCGATAAGTATGATGACAAGAATGATGGACAGATTTCAAGAGAAGAATTCAAATTAGCCATGCAAGAATTCAACTATACTGAGGAGGAATTGAATGACATGTTTAGCCGACTGGATGTGAACCGGAATGGTATTATACTTTATACTGAATTCCTAGCCGCTACTCTTGAGTTACATGGCCGCATAGAAGAGAAGCGATTGGCTGAAGCTTTTGATCATATCGACGATGATGATAGTGGCTACATTAGCAAGGAGAATCTTATTAAATTGCTTGGTGATAGTGTATCACCATCACGAGTTGAAAAGCTCATCAATGAAGTAGACATGGATGGTGATGGAAAGATCAGCTTTGAAGAATTTCTTGTCATCTTTCGTACTGACAATTACCTTCAAGCCAAGGCGCAGTTTATTGGTGTCGATAGTTCCGAGGCGGAGTCTTCATTTTGTAGTGATCAATAAGAGGACAACGATTATCGGTAGCTACAAAGTATACATACAATAGAACACGGCAGTGGAAAGACTATTTGTTGTGGCTACTTTATTGTCAAGGCACAAGATGTTTTGGACATATGTCAACTATCATATCATGCTGGACAATAATCAACTATCGATGCAACCAAATGTCAGAGCAATCTGTCCACTCAAGAGAGATCCCACAAAAAGATCCCACCATGAAGACTTGTCGAGACTACAATTTTTTGACAAGGACTGAGAGTCACCTTGGATATGCTACCGCTATGTCCTTTACCGCAAGAGAGTATTTTGCCATCATCATAATGCCAAACGTTTACATTTTTGTCGGCACCTCCGCTTACAAAGAGTGTACCGTTTGAGTGAATGTCCAGACTTGTAATGTCGTCTTCACCTCCCTTTATGAATCGTATTGGACTTCCATCGGATTGATCCCAGTATCCAATCTTATTGTTGGCACTGCCAGTAATGTACTGACTTTCATCAGGATGATAGCATATGGAGTTGAAGACTGTGTTATCATACAGTGCAGTCACACGAGTTCCTGATTTCAAATCCCAAATAATACAACTTCCATCTGCCGAGGCAGATGCTGCTTGACTTCCATCACCATTGCATACTAGTGAATTCACAGCTCCTCGGTGTTCCTTCATTGAGTGCACCATTACCTGGTGAGTTTCATTAATACACCAAAGTCTTACAGTACCATCATCACCTCCGCTTACTAAATGCCAACGTGAACTATCATCACCCTCACTATTGCAAATGGCTAACGATCGAACTGCATCACTATGCGCGTTGGGTATCATGAATTGTAGTTTGCCACTTTCGGGATAGAATGATCGAATCTTCCCATCAGACCATGCACTGACTATATTCTCACCCGATGGCGTAATGTCTACGGCATAGCAAGTTGTATTGGGAACATTGATACGAAGTAATTCGCGTTTCTTGGAATAACTCCAAGCTCGAATGTCATGCTCTGATGCAGTAACGAATATTTCCGATGACTTTTGTGGAAATACTACATCATGGATCTCACCAAAGTGAGCCGTCTCACGCAACTCGGGTGTGAAGGTTGATATATCAATACTATATCGTTGAGAGTACTCGGTACCAACAAGAAAACTTTTACCATCTGGATTTAGTGATATACTAGTTACGCCACCGTGTAATGTTGTCGTATGAGATGGAATGCGCTGCAAGTTTGGATTGAGGATTTGAACTGTCCCATCACCCGCACCGACAATGAGATTGGTATTCCCAGTGATTGGATTAACGACACAAGATACAGATTTGACACCCTTGGAAAATCGATCCTTATTGTACCCTACTAAACTTGGATGGCAAGTCTCGGGTTCATCAAACGGCTTTATCTCATCCCTCTCAATGTTAATCTTGACAACCTCACCTGTCTTGTTACCAGCGAAGGCAAATGAATCATCTCCCGATATGCATAGACATTGCATAACTCGACGTATAGAGCCCATACTAACATCAATGGGATGAAGCTTTGGCGTTGATGTGCATACCTGCCAAACTCGTATATGAAAGTTACCACAAGTAACGAAGCGATCATTTCGTTTGTTCAGCCATTTGACACAGTATGAAAAGTCACTTGATGCTGGACTTCCACAGATTGCTACACCAGAACTAACATTCCAAACTACGACATCATTATCATCCTGTCCACCCAGTGATGTCAAGTATTGTTCATCACAACTAAAGTCAAGCGCTTGTACTCTCTTGTGATGCTGAGAAAGGATGTGTAGGACACAATTATTATTGTCATCGGAGGAGGATGCATCAACATTTTTTGTATTATCAATTGACTTCTTCAAATCCCAAACAACAACCTCTGCCTTATCCGCAGCAGAAGTTTCGTGACCGGCGGTTAAGTAGGAACCCTCCTTTGATATAGCGACACACGAAATCTTCTTGTCAATTCCTGCCTCTAAGAAGTGTTGTTTCTTGGAAGATAATTCGCGTAAAACAATCACTGAGCCAAGAGGAAACACGACGAACTTCCCACATGGCGTGTAGTGGAGACCATCCGAAACCGAGCCCGAAAATCCAATGACAGATTTCAACGAGAGTACGTCGTCTTTATCATTGGTTGTCATCATCATTAATAGAGGATGTCGAAAATGTGAGTTCACTAACAAAATTTAACTCCCATCTTCGATCTCTTTGATAAGCAATCTTTGATCTACACGACTTGATCTTTGACAAAAAGCTTGGTTATCTTTGAAAGATATATAATATACGGGTACACTCATTACAGTCTTATGGGTACAATCTTTACAGTGTAACGGTGGAATATGATATCATGACATATTGGAATTGGTATTAATTGCATTTTATTGGTATCTTCTCCATTTACTACACTCCGGCCGCCGACAGTATTTGGACTCTCACCAGGTAGTTGGTTGCAGATTATTAAGGGGGTACTACTCTGGCCAACATACACCATCAACTCTAACCAGGTAGCATATTGGTGCCTAGTCTACAGATTACAAGAAGCTACTAGTCTCAACAATTAAGAGAAGAGAACTTTTCTTTGACAGATGCCAGTATATCAGTCTCGAGCTCTTTTACTGTTGTGGCATATTGATGTCTCTCATCTTCAAGAGTCGATAAGGCAATTTGCAACTTATCAATCAAATCATTCTTTTCTTTCTGCAAGGCTTGCACTTTGGATTTGTGTAACTCGACATCGGAACTTGCTTGCTGATGTAGTTTATTAGCCTGTGACACAGAGAAGAGGTAACATGGTGAGTTAGAGTGTTTCATATGAATGATATGTGTATACACCCACTACAATTCTATGCCTTACCTCATTAAGTTCCATCTCCAATCGTTCACACTGTCCAGACTTGCTTTCTAATTCATGGTTAATGTCCTTGATACGGTTCTCGGCATCATTCAAGTTCTTGGTAGCCTTGGCAGATTGCTTAGTCATACTATTGTTTGCCTCCTGCAGTTGAGCTGATTGGTGAGTAATCTCTTGCTTGGCTGACTCAAGTTCCAAACTTATCTTGTCAACTTCAACTTTGTGTTGCTGGGATAGTTCTCTACGAAGATTGGTAATGTTATTGTTATGCATTTGATGTAGGTTGGAAGTCTCCTGTCTAGCCTCTTGAGCTGAAATTGATGACTGTTGTTCACGCTCCTCGGCCTTTGCAAGTTGCTGTGTGACATTTTGAAGCTTGGCTTCCATTACAGCCATTTCATTGTTAGCCTTGGATTGTACTAATTCGAGGGAACTCTTCTCTCTTTGCTTAGAGGCTTCGACTGTTTCTCGGAGGTTGTCTTGTAGGTCGGCGACTTGTTTTTGTAAAGTTTCATTCTTCTTTGTGGCACTGTCTAACTCTTGTATTGTCTCTTGCCTTTCTAATGTCAATGTTTCTTCATTTACTCTTTGACTTGACTTGTCTCTTGATAAACTGAATATAGTTTCATCATTGCGTTTGAGGTCAATACGACATGATTGTAAAGTCTCATTTAGATCTTTGATATGTGTTTGTTGACAAGCCTTGATATGTTTGTTACTTTCCTGAGGCTATAGCATGTTGGTAGATCTAAAGTTGATTTATGTTTAGAAGAATTAAACCTCATCATTTAGCATTAGCTAGATTATATGCAAGGATGGAATGCAATGAAAGAGTCTTGTCCTTCATTACTGAGTGGTTTGATTCACATCCACAGGAAAGTCCGCGTTCGTGTGTTTCAGTTGTCTTTGCAAGCCGTATGCACTAACTTGAGTTACTATCTCTCTTCATCTTCATAAACCGCTAAACGCGCATCTTCCAGATCGTCAAAAAGTATCTTAACTACATCTAGTCAGAGTCACTCTCCTCGTCCTCCACGGCCTCTTGTGCCACTGCAATTGCCTGAGTGACGTTTGTTTCAATCTCTCTCCCGGTTAATTTATCATTTCTAGTTCGATTAAGGTACTTCCTTGCAGCCTCATTGGCTAAAGCAGCTTTCTCTTTAGTGGCAAAAGTACCAATCCATCTCTCGTGATCTTGGTACCTAAATTTCAACCCCTGTGTATATAGAAGAAGTTTTGAGTCGAAACATATATAAGTTTGTTTTGAAGGAGTTGCACAACTTACAAAATTACCAGATGGAAGTTGACCCACGCCTGTCTTACTAAAGTCAATACCCTTCACCAAAGACTTTTTTGTTTTGTTGGCCTTCTCTAGATTGATTATCCTAGCTGAGTTCTGTTTATCTGTGTTGGCTGATCCACCCCTTGAACCGGCCCCTTCTATATTGATTGCCCTAGCTGTGTTCTGTTTATCTGTGTTGGCTGTACCACCAAGTTGGCCCGCAACTCGGAGAATGTCCTCAACAGAACAATCCAAGTTCTCGGCACCAGTTTCCAACACTATCTGCATTAGCTCTGTTGTAGTACAATCAAGCTTCTTACACTGCAGTTCTACACTATGATCACCCATGACTGAAAGGACATGATGAACTGTCAATTCATGAAATGATTCCAATTCAAACTTTCTCTTTGTCTCTGATTTGTATCTAGAAACCCAACGATTACAGTCAGGTGGCATATCTAACTTGTGAATAAGCGTATCGGGTTTATATACGCCTGTACTCTTTGCAGCTTCTCTAAACCAATCGACACAAGACTTCGTACGGCGATGTTTATTGGTAAGGGATTGCTCAACGTCTTCAATAGTAAGATTGACAAAGGACATACGTTCATCGGCAAGTGCATGCTGATGAGCATTCATGGGTGGACGGTCAATCTGACAATCATAGAGGGACTCAAATTCTTGATAACGCTTCTCTTGATAATCAGCGATGCCTTTGATGGCATTAGTCATAATGCCCCTCTGTTGCTCGATTTCCCAAGCTTGACATTCAACGGTATTGTTGACCAAATGGTAGTTGTCTACCCCTCCTTGATCATCCTTGTGACAACAAGGTACAGTGTCATTGAGAAATGGGAAAAAGGTCTTATCGATACCATGACCACGAGGACCACAATTACCAGCATAAAGAGTGAGATTGAAGCATACTTTTAGCTTGGTACATGTGTCCTCTAGGATGTTGATAATCTTAGCCATTGCCTTGCCCTCTCCCATTGGGTTCCTTGGGCATGTTGACCACTCAGGCTCAGTCAATGTACACATCGAATTGAAATTTAAACCAAGAACGTTCTTGATGACTCTACCCCAATCGATATTCGATGCAAACCCTTGAGAGAGCGAAAGAAGATTCTGAATTGACTCGTTATTCAAGATATCGTCCATGCAACAATGCTTAGCACAAGTCTGTCCAACATGAAGACCTATCCGATTAAAGTGTTGTGATGTCTCGCAATGTCCGTTAGCGATTGTTAAAGGATCATGCTCTTGCAAAATCTTGACTGCCCTTGTGGCAAACACTGCAGATTTAGGATGATACTTGAGAATATCAGGAACTAGTAATTGTGCAACGGCACCAGCTTTAATAGACTTCTGTTCTTCTGTATCAGGTATTTCTAAGAAAGATGTACAGGAGATGTATGATGAGTCAATATTGCAACTTCTTGTGTATGAATTTACAATTAAGAAACAAGAATATACTTACCAGGCGAATCTTCACGACGACGTGGCTGAAACATACCCTCACTCGCATGACGAATGGCCACTTTCATCATGATTGACACTGCCGACTCTTCACTGCAGTGGCAGTCATCTACCAAGAAACTCACACCAGTTTCCCAAGCATCATTGAACGAGCAGCCATGCTCTTCCAATGCGAGTACATCTTCATAAATAGCTGTTGCATCGACCAATAAGTCGGCATGCTTAGAAGCCTCTTCTTGCTTGAGCTGTGCTTCTAACTTTGGCTTAGCTGATACGACTAAACGGTTACAATCAGCTTTCACAGCCAATGCATGTTCGTCACGAGACGACCACTGACCAATCTGCTGCTTGATTTCTGGTAGATCATAGAGACCCAAATTCCTTACAGCTTGGACATAGTCCCCAAGTTCCTTCCTCATTACTTGCCCACCAACACGAATAGAACTAAGACTGCGCAAGACATCTGCCTTTTGCATGTCTGTTGTTGGAGAGAATAAGTTGGAGTGAGTGAGTAAGTGAGTATTAAAACACTTGAGAATAGAGTATGAGTATGACACAACAAATCAACTTACCTGTCAATCCAGCGTCAGCAATAACGACATCAAAAACAATGGCCTCTGGTGAATTGGGAGGGATGATCTCGACTCTTTTGTCTTTCTTTAATGAATTGACAGTAAAAACAAAAGCAACGTCAGTCGTATGGCCTAATCTGATAGACGATTCGTACTTTAACTTTGCAATATCATATACCAAAGAGGGGATATTCTCTCGAACCTCCCCCTCCTCCATCTCGTCATTGTTGCATTTGCTTTTAGGGGAAGCGGCAGGTTTCTGTTCATCAACAGAAGGAGTGTCGCCAGATAAGTTGGAGCTTGACTTAGGCTTGTCCAGTGTGTATCCCCTACTCCTACCCGCAGGGGAGAGATTGCTTGAGTGCAAAGGTTTAACTGAACTATCACCAAGCTGAATCTCTCCTTCTTCCGTCTCGTCATTGGTACATTTACTCCTAGGGAAAGATGCTGGTTTCTGCTCATCAACAGAAGGAATGTTGTTGCTCGACTTGTCCAGTGTGTATCCCCTAACCACATTGGGAATACTGCTTGAGGACAAAGATTTAATCCTTGGAAAGACTGCCAACTCAGTCTCAATCAATTCACCGTCACTATCACTATCATCTGACTCATCCTGTACACCCACACGATTAGTTATATCTTTAAACACTCTCTTCTTAGAAGAAGACTTGGAAGATGAATACATTTGACCTGCTAGAACTGCTACCGCTCCAACAGCAGTCAAGGCACTGCCAACGTTCGATGAATCTCCACTACCAGCAGCTGAAGCAGTATGAGCAATTAATAGAAGAGTCGCGCCAATAGACGTGATACTGACTTTACTAGTAGTCAGGTGACTTGTCTTGGGAGGTGAAGACTCATACAAGAGAAGCTTGCCTAGCTTCGATATGATTGATGGTGACGAATCAAGACTTGTCTCGGGAAGATCAACTTCCACATGAACAGATGCATTCGAGGAAGACTCAACACCGACAACTAGATCACTGCTTGATGTAGAAATAGTCTCAGCAACACCCTCGACTAGATCCACTTCATGTTCATCACTACTTGTTGTCTCAATATCTTCGTCAGGCACTGGGGGATTGCACGGGAACTCTAAACCTTGACGTTGAATCTGTATTATGCAAAACAATGCAAATAAGAGAACAGATTGTATTCTCTCTTCTTCTTCACTTAACTCGTTATCTTGCTGTTGTTGACAAGCGAAAGCATAGTAATACGACGAATAATTATCATCTCGCTTTGAACCTCCACCGGGTTTTCTAGCAGAAGGTTTTCTAGCACCGCCACGATCACCAAAGACGCATCTATATCCTTCTCTAATTCCCCATGATCCATCCCTACACTTCCAGGGCTTGCTTGACATTATGAAGTATTAATACAAAGAAACAAGCAAAGATCAAAGTTAATATCAATTGAAAACCAATTGAAAAAAAAGGAAAAGAAAAAAACTTATCACTCATTTTTATCACTTAACACATTTTTATTACTATTAATCACTTTTTCACATTATGTGGTAAGTAATTGTGCCAATAATCAAAATCGAAAAGTAGGAAAGTATCTATTGATCCAATCTTGCCATACCAAGAACTAATAATCGCGCTGTTGCTATGGATTAGCTTGAAATATAATTGCAACATGATAATTCTTGCAAATTACTAATGCCCCCCTCTACGAAGGTGTCCTCATGATTTATAAGCATAGTAGGTCCTCATTTACATTCTTATTGCAATTTATTATATCGAGAAATCATTGTCTCTATGTGACTCTTCTAATATATGTAGTAGTAGTAGTAGTAGTAGTAGTAGTAGTAGTAGTAGTAGTAGTAGTAGTAGATAAACTAAGTTCTACTTTACATTCTAAGTGGCGGCATCAGTAAGGTTGCGGCACAATGGAATTGCTCAACTAATGTACGTAGGTGAGTGGGTTAAACAAAGAGTAGTTGGATCGCTAAACGCTACTTCTGAATGACGCGACGCAAGGCGTAAGTCATGTTCCAACTCTGCTATACGAGATGATAAGTCCTTCTCTGTCTTTTGTAGGCTATTCTGAAGAGCATCCTTGTCTCTTGACAAACTGAATACAGTTTCATCCTTGTTAGCAAGATCAGTACGGCATGATTGTAAGGTATCATTTAACTCATTTGAATGTTGTTGCTGACAAGCTATTTTGTGCTCATAGCGAGAAATCTGGTCTTTCAAGTTACCGACTTTTAACTCTGGAAAAGATGCCCGTTATCGTCATTTACGAAGACGAAAGAGAGGAGATTATAACATAAGTTAGTACAAATGATATGCAAGGGCAATTAAATAAGTCAAATACAGGTCAAACGAAGTAGCCAAATCATCGAGACTTCCTATGAGTAAACGAATCCACATGACGCGGACTTTCCTGAGGCAATAGCATGATTGGTAGATCTCAAGAGATCCGATTGCAATTGTGCAACACTGCGGTTCGTTGATCTACTATCAGTGCTTAGATGATGCAGTGTAGCTGATTGAGGCCTACTACTGTCTATTACTGAGTTGATATAAAGGGCATCATTATTATTATCAACCAAAGAAGGGCTTCGAGGAAATGGTAACCCACTTATTGATGATATCTCTTGCCACATATTATGATGATCTACTCGTTAGGTAGCAACACATCAAAACACAAGGATTAGAACCACTTGTTGACAACAATCACGTGGGAGTTACAGTTTAAATTTTTTGATGTTACCTCTCCTTCCTTCATCTTTGTGGTCTTCATCACCATCAAAGAACAATAAATTAATCACCATAAGAACAACTCACTTCTTATCTATCACGAGTTACTTTACTTATTTATTGGAGGGAACAATATCAGTAGCATTAGCTCATTATTATTAAATGGGCTCAGTTAATTGGCATTCATCCACTCGTCACAATGATAATAATAACACTAATACGACGGAGATGATAAACAACAGCAATACCTACACTTCGTCTTCATCTCTTCATTCTCCTCCAATAGAATTACCAGTACAACCAGGTTTTAGACCAAGCTATCTCCCAAGAGAATCAGCAAAACATCAATCTTTGAGCTTTGTGAACGGTTACATGATGGTACAACAACAGCCATTACAAGAACAGAACAATCGAAGTAGTAGTCAACAACAGCAACCAATCACAACTCCTACTATAGGCAGTATTACGAAGGATGTAGAGCATTCGTCAGATGTATCCGGCCGATATAGTTTCTTTCGCAAGAAGGCTGACAGGGAGAATTGTAACATTGCATTACCATTTTGCCCTGAATCAAAATTACCATCATTCCTTGAACATGATCGTCGAGTACTTCTCTTTCATGCCTATTATGAAGAAGACGTTTATGGCGCAACTGGTGGGACAGGTCCCATCGAATCAAGTCGTATACATAATTGTGAGGTATACTTTTATGTTGAGGATGGGACAATGGAAATTATCGAAACCAAGCAAGAGAATAGTGGTATCGTTCAGGGCAGATACCTATCAAGGAGTCGAGTCGCAAAGCCAGGTGTTTCAGAAGATGGTAGGACGACATCGTTCTATGAGATTGACGACTTGAAGATTGGCAGTCAAGTTGTGATATACAGCCGAACATTTCTTATTGCAAGCTGTAATGAGAGTACTCGTGATTATGTCTTACAATACCACGGATGGGATGTTGATGATGTGAAGACGCTTCCACTTCCACGTGATCATTTTGCTGAGTCCAACAAGGAAAAGATGGCACGAGAAAGTGGTGTAGCTGGCATCGACAGGAAGCGAAAGATGAATGACTTGAAGCAGGTAATGGAATCGATGTTGGGTAAGGAGTCATCCATGACTGATCGAGGGATGTTCTTAGAGTGTGGAACTGATGCTCTTTGCTTCCATGTTCTCTGGGATGATCGTGAACGATTATATGGCGACTTGCAATACTTTCGACTCTATTATTACCTAGCCGATGATACTGTCGAGATTATGCGTGCCAACTCCAAGAATGATGGTCGTGATACCTTTCCTAAACTATTGAAACGATCCAAGCTACCAAAGAATGGCCAACTTATGGATTCTGATTGTTATACTTGGAAGGACTTGTCTATCGGGTCATCCATATCAGTCTTTGGTCGCAATATGCTCATTGCTCGATGTGATAAGTTTACTCGTCAGTACTACTTGTCAAAAGGTATCAACCAAAATGATGACATTGATCTCTCTGTACCAGAAAAGAATGTCGAGATCAAGAGAGTCGTGCCGCCCTACAATGGATTCGGCACCGAAGAAGACAGCTTACGTTCGTGTACTGGCAGTCTGAATCCACCACCGGTGTTCAATAAGATGCGAGATAAACAAGGTGTTATTCTGCGGTTTAATGCAAAGTTAGTTTCGGATAAACCTGATGATGCCGATCGTCGATTTGTGTTCCAGTTCTTCATGGAGGATGATACAATTGCCATCCGTGAACCACCAGTCAAGAATAGTGGTATCATGGGAGGTAATTTCCTTAGACGACAGACGATGAAACATGTCGACGGTTCCTACTTAGCTGCCAAGGATATGTTCGTTGGTAACATTGTTGATATCGTGGGGCATCATTTCTTACTTCTGAGTTCAGATGAGTTTAGTTATCGTTTGATGGAATGTGACGATAAAACGTTCCCATTTAGTGACTTTACTCGACTACACAAGATTCTCACATCAAAGCAGAATGAGATCAAATCATACTTTATCACAGCCAAGAACTACGACGGCAATGGTATATTAGATCAAGAAGGATTGGCAAAGTGTTTCAAGACACTTGGAATCGAGCTGAATGCCCAAGAACTTATTACAATATGGAGAAAGATGGATAAGAAGGGAAAGGATAAAGTTCCATTTAGTAAATTGATCAAATTGTGTCAAGACGATGCGTTACTGCCAAGTTGATAACTTCTCAGATTCCAGTAGTGAGAAGAGATGATGAGACATGGTGTGGTGTTAAACATAAAAGTCAAACATAGCTTTTAGCATATATGTACCTCTTGCTAGCTTCCTTCATTGAGAGGATATGATCTTTCTGACTCGGTATCCTAGCTAGGATACCGCGTGTCAAATAGTAATTATGTAGATGAAGTATATGAACGAATCTGATGTTGTAGATGGTATCCATTGTTATGAATAAGTACAGTTATAATACATGATGAGCGCTACAGTATTTCTTGCAAGTGCTCCACTAACAGTTTTTAATAATACCGGAGCCGGAGGAAGTATAATAGATTGGGGAAAGGAGACTTGGCAACACAACACAGCAATACGTTTTGCTGTCAGTGGAATCATGGGTAATGCTTTCTTCTTTGCTATTGACAGAGCTTTATTTCCAATCATTATCAATACAGCAAGTAGAT
>Ga0214477_100812_pt1 | contig 19446 bp, 13 predicted proteins | sample M1_20Mar14CPVII9_FD_165058 | JGI IMG/M metagenome (GOLD analysis project Ga0214477, IMG submission 165058) | Marine eukaryotic communities from Monterey Bay, California, United States - M1_20Mar14CPVII9sort6BwellC16 | ecosystem: Environmental > Aquatic > Marine > Unclassified | place: USA...
GTGGTATTGTATAATACCAATAAAAGATCCATCTGGATTAATCAGAGTTTGTGCTTATAATATTATTAAACTAACGATAGAATGAACATCAATAAAGAGAATAATAACTAGTTATATATCTTATCGCTAGAACTACTTCCTGTTTGCAAATGTTTTTGATGGTTATGTACCTACTTTTTTATATCTTAGGTATCTTAGTTCTTATTATTATATGACACCACTTGGGACGGTAGTTGTAACAATGTAATACTATAATGTTCACGACGATAACGATGATATATCTATGATATATTTACTCTTTATATTGGGTGGTAATGCAGCAGCAGCACAATGAATGTTTCTAATTGTTGGGCCGTTGGCCTCACAAGAATAAACTGAATCTCCTCTAATATCTAATGAGTACTCGGCAGCGACAGGCTGCTTAAATCGTCTACGAAACTAAACTAAACAACACGAAACAAAAACACAACACATTCCTATCATGTGCACAGAATGTTACATACGATACAAAGGTATATGTAGAATAAGGTATATGTCGTCGATAAAGATATAATATACGTCGACCAAATACATATCAAAAGCATAACGTTTATACGACATCATCTTAACCACACAATTATTGTATACACAATTTACTTCATTGCAATATAATAATAAGAGGTAATATAAAACGATGATGAAAAGCATTAAAAGAAGAACCAAGCGTGATGAGAAGCATATAACATTTGAGTATACAGGAGAAACCAATGAAGATATTCCAACTAACGTAACACATGTTCAGGTACTTCAGGGTGTCACTACCATTGTAATTATGGCGTTTTACAACAGAGTTAGATTGGAATGCATTACATTACCTTCTACTATCGTTGAGATTGGACAAAGGGCATTTGCTAATTGCAGTAATTTAAAAGAGGTAGTGTTCAACGATGGCATTAAGAAGATAGGTTATAGAGCTTTTTACAATTGCAGATCGTTGGAAAGTATCACTCTCCCATCTACAGTTACCGAGATTGGAGCGGAGGCATTTAGTAGTTGTGCACATTTAAGGATGTTAGGATTAAATGAAGGTCTGAACAAGATAAAGAACCATGGATTTGCGTATTGTACATCTTTACAAAGTGTTACACTACCGTCTACCTTAACAGTAATCGGTGATTATACCTTTTCGGGCTGTGATAGATTGAGGGAGATTGTGATTCTAAATGAAAGTCTCGATCGTGGTGTTAGTATCATCAAACAAGTAATGATTACCTGTATATCAGCGAGGAAAATGAACTTTCCCGGTCTTTCTACTCGTTTCGAGAATATCTTTAATATTGATTACTGGTCGGATGTTATTGACGAGAAGGTAGATACAATACCTCAAATAGTAAGAAGGGATAGTGGCGGTTTTCTCATCTCGGCTAGAGATAAGGGAAATAGGGTTGATTGGAAATTAGTGAAGCAAAGTTTTAACAAGATATATAAACTTATATCATACTATGAATTGAAGGAGACTATATCACTATTTGAATTGGCATTATGGAAGGCAAAGATTGATCAAGTAGATGATGTTGTTGAGCTAGCCAGTCGAGATGCATATCGAATTAAAGTGCCCGGCCCGGTAAAGGATACAATACTACAATATCTACGATGATAAATGAGTGTACATAGAATATCTAACGTTTGAAACATGCACATATATTGTATCCAACTAAGTTAAGTCCTCATAAAAAGTAAAAGTTCACAAGATGTGCATTTTTTCTATGTCGGGATGACTAGTGTCTTCCTGCTGTTTCTTTGTGTCTACGCCAGCTCAACCTCACAAGAGGTACTCTCACAGTAGATCTATACCATATCTCTCCGATCTCTACACTGATACCTATGGTGATCAGGGGAGATAAGAGGAGAAACGAAGGTGGTATCCTTTTTCAAAGATTTTTTTTCGTGACTCACAACTCAATATACTCTCAACATGGTCGGCAATCTCCAATTAGAAAGAATATATAAAATAATTGACAAACATACCAAGAATAATGCATTGGTCAATTGTGTTAGTAATTGCAATAACTTGCAGCATATCGCCGACGATACGAACAGTAAACTCATTTCAATTGCCGTTTCAATCGTCCATTAAAAGTAGAAGATGTACAACACAAACACGTATAATACTGTATGAATCATCAGCAACGTCGGTTGATCCAATAGTAGAATCGGCAGCATCACAATGGATGGAAAAGGAGAAACGGTTAGAAGACGAGATGGACAACGATATCAGTAATACCGAGGAGTCATCAAATGACGAACAGCCAACTTCCTCAACAATCGACAACACAAGTAGTAACATCTCAGAAGAATCAAACTATACAGAAGGAAGATGGGAATCACTACACGGCAATTACATACTTCGTCCACCACCGAACAAAAAACCACGTGCATTAATTCATTTCCTAGGAGGAGCACTACTAGGTGCCGCGCCTCAATTAACATATCGATATTTATTAGAACGTTTAAGTTCAAAAGGATATTTGGTAGTGGCTACACCATATCAATTGAGCTTTGATCATTTAGTATCTTGTGATGAGATTATTGATAAGTTTGAGAAAGTCGCTCCGGATTTAGCAAGAGGTGCGTGTATGATAGTTGTTTAGTTTGTACAGTTGTCTCTATAGTTTAATTTGTGTATATGCATATTATATGTTTTGTCTCTAATATGCTTCTCTTTTTATCATACACCTCTTTACTCTCGTATAAAACATTTATACATGCAGAATACGGAGCAGTACCAGTAGTAGGAGTAGGACATTCCTGTGGTTCACTTCTACACATGTTAATAACATCATTATTTCCGGATACACCCCGAGCGGCTAATGCATTAATATCCTATAATAATCGTGGCGTCGGTGAAGCTGTGCCATTCTTTGAAGAGTTGATTGTACCATTGTTTAGTGATGTTGATAAGAATGGTAGCGAATTTATCAAGGCTATGATTAATGTTGCTAGGATGCAGATTAATGGTATGTTTGTGTATGTTGTTTATATGTTGTGTTTATATGTTGTGTTTATATGTTGGGTCTGTTATCTCGTATCTCACCTCTCTTTTCTATACCATGTCTATCATCTGTCTCGACTACACGCCTCGATAACAACAACAATACAACAGGCAAGGTACCATCAGATGATGCATTACTCAATCTATTACGATCTACACCAACACCATTCATACCCAAAAACCTCAAGGAAACATTAATAACACCATCACTAGTTACTATACCCCAACCAATACGCGATTCATTAACAAGTATAATAACAGAACCAACATACAAAACATTAAATACGACGGGTATACCGTCCCTATTAACATCATCATTAGACATTACACAACAGATACCAAAGTTAATAGATGAGGTCGAAGGCGGGGCACGAGACTTTGTCCCGACGCCGGATGCCATGTCATCGGCTGCACGACGTGCCTATAGATGTAGACGTACACTCTTACTACAGTTTACAAATGATAATTTAGATGATTCAGAAATATTAGAAGGATATTTAAAAGAGGCCGAGAGTGTAATGAAGATGAAACGTCCAATGATTACTATTAACTTGGAACGGAAGGTATTGGATGGTAATCATTTAACGCCATTGTTAGGTCCGAGTGGTGGTGAAAGTTGGGGTGAGGCATTAGAGGAGACATTTGGTAGTGTCTTGGGTAGCGGAAGTGGAAGTAGTAGTAAGGACAGTAGTGATAGTGAGGATACGGAAGAAGAGGATACTAGTAGCAGTAATGCCAAGGCTGTTAGAGAAAAGTTCAGATACGAACAAGTCGAACGAGTAGTTGATGAATTGGTAGCTTGGCTAGATGAAGGATCATTATAGATAGTTCATATCCCCAAGTGGAAAGAGTAGTCGATGAACTGGTAGCTTGGCTAGACGAGGGATCATTATAGTCATATGTCTATCTAATCTAGTTTTGAAAGTAGGCCACTAACTCATAATAGGTATGTAACACTAGAATTACAATAAGAAGAAAAACAAGACATAAATTAAGATATGCTCGTTTTGTAAAAGTATAAGTATGAAGGCAAATAGAACATGGGTATCAGAGTATACAAGTGGAACGAGTAGTCGTTAGTCGACGAATTGGTAGCTTGGCTAGATGAAGGATCACTGTAGACATAGGTCTAATTTAATATGAAGTAATAGTCAGATAGTGCTAAACTAGGTGAATAAGAAGTGAAAATGAGACATAAGATATGCCCTTTTTGAAAAAGTAAGAACGACAAGAGAGACATGTTAGTGTTTATTGGTCTTTGATATGTTTTACTTTATATGCGTACGATCAAAGGTACTGCAATATAACATCCTTAACAGGCCCGGGTACTTCAATTCGGCATGCATCATGATTAGCTGGCTCAATGTAATCTAAAACTACTTGGCTAATCTTCGCTTTCCATAATGCCAATTCGAATAAGGTTGTTGCCTCTTTGATTTCATAGTGCCTAATCAATTTCTCAACTGTAGTCAGTTTTCCTTTATCTACCTCTACTAAAGTATCCATTCTTCCCCATTGATTTTCCATCTCTCGACTCACGGTAGGAATGACGAGCTCTCCATCCCTCCATTCTACTGCAGCAATATCGTCCATCTTTGCCTCTATATCTCTTTGACCAGCCTGAATGATATTATTCAAACGATTTAGAAGGCTTCGGAATTTGATTCTCTGCAACGATGTGCATCCACCAAATGATGTTTCTCCAATTTGTACTCCCTCATTATGTATAACAACCTCCCGTAAACTAGTGCAATCCCAAAATGCAAATTTACCGATCTCATTTATGGTCGATGGAAATGTAATAGACGTTAATGATGAGCAGGTACTAAACGCCATATTCGGGATCTTCTGTAGACTCTCACTAAGAACTACCTCTCTCAAACTACTGCAATTCATATATGCATACTTTTCAATTTCGACTACTGTGGAAGGGATTGTTATACTTTGTAATGCTCTACAGTTTTGAAAGGCGAATTGTCCAATCTTCTTCAATCCATCACTAACTACTACCTCTCTTAAACTAATGCAACCAAGGAATGCTTGCTGATTAATCTCTAAAACAGTAGAAGGAATTGTTACACTTTCCAATGATGTACAACTATAAAATGCAAGATTTCCTATCTCTTTGAGACCATCGTTTAGTATAACTTCTCTCAATTGCTTACACCATCCAAACGCCTCACTATCAACATTAATAACACTCGGATGAAATCGTACACGTATCACGTCATTAGGAACATCTTGGCCTTTGTACCCATCGATCACTGTACCACTCATGTATGTAAGGTATGATGTGTGTGGTTGTGATATGTGTATTTTGTTCGTGTTTGTTCGTGCACTAAATTCAAATAGATCTGGAAAAAGTTAACGCTGTTTATCTATACGGTTAATATAGTGACAATCGACTGCAATACTTCCTTAATTCTGCTATATGTTGTATGTTTTATTATACGTATTGAGTTATGTACTATGTGGACGATATTGTGTTTTGTTTTGTGCACGTCTTTTTATTTGCAGTAAGGCGTTAGTTGTAGAGTGTGGTATTTTTTTAAGGCCGATAATAAGATAAGATTGCAATATGTATATAATGTATATCAATCGTCGATGGATCATCGAGGTTAGAGAGTGGCCACTGCTCTCTAGTACAAGGGAGGCATTGGGTGTTGGTCAAATCCGAAAATGGCGAGTCAACGACACTGCTTGATTCGGAATCTCATGCAGTACTATGAAGTAAAGGAGGCCACGTCGCTAGTTGAATTGGCATTATGGAAGTTCAATATTGAACAGGCAGTCGGGCTTGATCGTGGGGTATGCCGCATCGACCTACCTGAACCCTCTAAGGATCTAATATTACAGTATGTATCAACGCATTCCATTGCATACCACCACATGTTATCCAATATATATCAAATTATGTCCCAGGAGTGTATCACGATCATTGATGTCTGTCGAGCCTACTTTTACTTTGAAGGGTTATGAACAAGTGAATCGAGTTGTTGATGAACTGGTACGGTTGCTTGGCTAGACGAAGGATCATTGTAGATAGGTCTAATTTAAAGTTTATCAAGTAGAAGAGACACAAGATATGCAAGTCCTTACACTAACAGAATGTGTAGAAGATGTTGGCAGACTAATAATATGCATCCGTTGATATCTTTGCATTCGTTGTGTTGTTACTTTACAAAGAGGAATACGTATGATCAAAGATACTGCAAGATAGTATCTTTAACTGGTCCCGGCACATCGATTCGGTATGCATCTCGATTGATTTTGTCGGCATCATCGGCTTGATCCATCTTTACCTTCCACAAAGCTAATTCAAATATCGTTGTAGCCTCTTCGATTTCGTAGAAGGCAATCAATCTAACAATCTTGGACAGTTTTTCTTTATCTGCCTCAACTAAAGTCTCCTTTCCCCATGGTCTTTGTATCTCTCGATGAATAGCGGGCACAACGAGCTCTCCGCTCCTCCATTCTACTGCAGAGATATTATCCATCTTTGCCTCTATATATCTTTGTCCAGCTCGAATGATGTTACCCAAGCGAGTAAAAAGGCTAGGGAACTTAAATCTCTCCAATAAAAAGCAATTAGTAAATGATGTTTCACCAATCTGTACTTCCTCGTTATGTATTACTACCTCCCTCAAGCTAGTACAACCTTTAAATGCACATTTCTCAACCTCGCTAATGATCGAAGGAATGGTAATACGTTCTAGTGAAGTGCATCCTTCATATGTCCTTATTCCAATCTTCTTCAATCCGTTACTAAACACTACCTCTCTCAAACTATCACTAATATCTAAAACAGAAGAAGGAATTGCAATACGTTCTAATGCCAAGCATTTTATGAATGCATATATTCCAATCTCTCTGAGGCCATCGTTTAATACTACCTCCCTTAAATTGTTACAATAATAAAATGCACGTTTGCCAATCGCTATTACCGTGGAAGGCAACTCAATCTCCTGCAATGATGTGCAGCCCCAAAATGTGGATTTTTCAATCTCTATAAGTCCTTCATTCAGCACAACATTCTGTAAACTTGTACATTTATTAAATGCACTCTCGCCAATCTCATCAACAGTAGATGGTATTGTAATACCTTGTAATGATGTACAATGTTGGAAGGCGGATTGTCCAATCTTCTCTAATCCATCATTCAATACAACCTCCCGTAAATTTGAGCAACGAATAAATGCCTCAAGGCCAATCTCCGTAACAGAAGAAGGTATTGTAACACTTTGTAATGTTTTGCAACTATTAAATGTACCGTTCTCAATCCTCTTTAGTCCTTCATTAAGCACTACCTCCCTTAAACTATCACAATTAATAAATGCCCTTGAACCAATCTTTGTGACAGTAGATGGAATTGTAATACTTTGCAATGACGAGCAGCCTATGAATGCACAACTAACTATATTCGTCAAACCCTCATTTAATACTATCTCTTGCAGTTTGTAACAACAATCAAATGCATACTGACCAATCTCCGTAACAGTAGAGGGAATGGTAATACGTTCTAATGATCAACATTGTGTAAATGTTTCCTTGCTAATCTTCTTTACTCCGTCATTTAGTACTACCGTTCGTAAAATTGTACAACTTCTAAATGCATTAGCCCCAATATTGATCTACTTCCAATGAATAGCATTCTTGAAATGCGGATTTTCCAATTACTCTAAGTCCATCGTTTAATACTACTTCTCTCAACTGCTTACAATCTTTAAATGCACCTTTGCCAATCTTAGTAACACTAGAATGAATCCGTACATGTGTCACATTACTAGGAACAAGATGATCCCTTCCAGTATACTCATACATCACTTCTGTCTCTTTTCTGACTCTCATATGCATGTATGATGTGTGTGTATGATATGATAAGTTTGCTTTGTTCGAGTGTAGTACGAGATAAGTCTGGAATGAAGTATATTCTAAAACGGGTATTGAACTGAGAATCTTTTATTGACAACGTCACTTCTTTGCAACTTCATGTAGGCATTGTATGTCTGTGTCATGTTGATAGTGCTAGTGATGTATTTTGTTCCCGGTTTTTGTTCGTGACATATAGAACACAAGATAAAAGTTTACAATGTTTATCTAACGATTAATGTATGACTATCGACTGTAATACTTCATTAATTCTGCTATATGAGTTTTATAAGTATATTGGTGATATATGTGGTAGTGTGTATTTTGTTTTGTGCAACTCGTTATTTTTTAAGGCCGATAATAAAAAAAGATAAGATTGCAATATACAGTATACACAATTATAACATGTCAATCGAATGGATCATACACCGGCGGTAGAGCAGAGATAGGGAAGAAGAGTAGGTAAAAGAGAAAAATGACAGGAGCCAGGCTCTAAAAATGGCGAGTTAACAGGGACCCTCAGTTAGGGTTAGAATTAGTGTTCACCGACCGATGATAGTAGTGTAACAGTAGCAATATGATTAGTAACTTCTTTATCTAATATGAATCAACTAAACCACCAGTTCTTTGCTGCAAATGTAGCATCATTTCTTCTTCTCATCTCTATCGTTGCAATAGTAGTAGACGCCTTTTCTTACAGCGGCGGCGTTATAACAACAATTTGCAAAAGTACACATGATGAGCACAAATTATCATTACATCAACATCGTCGATTGTTTGCTACTACAAAAAGAGACAATGATAAGGAATCAACAACTCAACAAGGTAAACCATTATTCGATCAGTTTAAAATGCCATGGGATAATAATGATAGTAATAATGACGACGACGACGTATCTAAATCTCAACAATGGTGGCCAATCAAATCAGATGATCAACAACAATCTAAACAATCACCATCATCTAAACAACAAACGAAACGACGCAAGCCACGTGTGCCGCGATATCCCAGTGCATTGCAATATGATAATAGTAGCACTACGGTATCATCACAAAGAAGCAGGGATGTAGTTGATGGATATGATGCCAAAGATACTGTCAACAATCAACAGCCATCACCAAACGACGATCAAGATGGGACACTTAGTATAGAAGATGATAAGGATAGAGAACTAAGTCTATCTGACGATACCGATGACGATAGCAGCAACGTCGATACCATCGATAGCAGTAATAGAAGAATACCAGCACATCATAAACTACACAAAATGGAATCACAATTAATCAAATATAAGAATCGATATATACTATTAGAAGATGCATTAAAATCAAAGGTAAAAGAGTTATCAATAATGACTAATCGTGTTACATTATTGGAAGATGTTTTATCAAATTTACAGCAGAGTGGAGATGAGAAGAAGAGCGACGTTGGTATACAGGTTAGTAGCGACGACAATAGTGTGAAGGATAGTGAAGAGATTGCAAATCTTACTGCAACGATTGAGACAGTCAATCAGGAAAAAGCGCAGCTCGTATCTCATATCGAATCAATGACATTGCAACAGACAGAGGCAGAAGAGGAGTACAAGGCTACGGTTACTAATCTAAAGGCACAACTAACCTCATTAGAACAAGAGAGGGATCACCTACTTGTTAATATCGAGGAGAATAGAAAGGTGGAACAGCAACAAAACACTACAAATAGCTACATTAACGCCGAGGCAGAGGATGATACGATACAACAACAACAACAGACCAAAATATCAGAATTAACATCACAACTAACCACTCTATTAGATGCACATACCGAGTTGGAACAATTACAGAATGATACCGAATCATCACTCCAACAAATGAAAGAACAACTCAAACTCAAAAGTACCGAGCATGAAGCAGCCCTTGCTACTGAACGACAAGAGAAGGAAACATATATGAAAAAGTGGCAAAGTATATTAGGTAACTTGGAAGAGGATGGAGCACGTATGTTAGTTGATCAATATAACATTATCAAACCACAACAATTGTTAGATGAGAATGAGAAGAAGTATGAGGCCATATTAGAACAGGAGAGGAGTAGAGTTGATGAATGGAGGAGTAAGTTTGAAACGTTATCGAATGATACGTCGGCCTCAAATAACTCGAGGACCGATGAAGAATGGATTACTCTACAAAAGCAATTAGAAGAAGTAACCAATGCAAATGTTAATGCCACGGCCAAACTACACGAGCTCGAGATACATCTCAAGGAGGCACAACAGAATGACACAGCATCGGCACAAGAGGTAGAACAACAACAAAAGTTACAAGAGTATCTACAGGCACAACTATCCACTTATTATAGTACCATTGAAGAACAAAAGAATACAATTAGTCAATATGATGAAAAGATATCTAATATAGAATCAAATCATAGTGAGAGTATGTTAATTGCAACAAACTCGGTCGAGGCATCTCAACAACGAGAAGAAAGTCTATTAACAAACATTGAAGAATTAGAGAGTGAATTATCAATTGCAAAAGATATTACGGATAAAAGAGATGAAGAGATTAATACACTACAATCACGTCTAGATGAAATGAAAGATAAACGTGAGAATTTAATAACACATGATCGTAATGCTAATAAAGAACTTGCCAAGCACAATAAAGAATTGGCCATGAAAGTAGAGAGATTAGAATACAGAGTGGAAGAAGTATCATTAGATAGAGATCGATTACAATTGGAGAAGAGAAAGATGCAGATGGATTCACTTATACATATGAAAGATGAGGATGATGGGGTATCAAGTAGTGGAATAGATCAAGCAAAGCAAAGGCCCCGCCGTTGGTACAAACCGTGGACTTTCCTCCGAAGATGAAGATGAACAACACAAGATGTGTGCACAAATCTATAAATGGAGTAATATAGATACGACGTTTTAGTACACCAAGGTGTTCACTACTACGAAGACAAAAGGCGGAGTAATAAGATAAGGCGTTTGTGTATTAAGAGTAAATTAGATGGTTGTTTAATGTTTAGTCTAAGGCAAGGAAGCCCAACTACAAACATTCTACCATCTGTTACCCTTGTTCCTGTTGTTATCACGATAGTTACCATACGAACCACTTCGCTGACGCTGTCCATACGAACCTGATCTTGGGCGGAAGCCTCCTCTTCCGCCACCACCACGTCCGCCTCCTCTACCACCTCGATTACCTCCACGTCCACCACCTGATCTAAATCCACCTTGTCGGTTCTGACCACGATTATCCCATCCACCCTGTCTTCTATCACCCGTGTGACGCCAGTCGTCCTTGTACCCGTAGTTGCCAGTCTTGGCATCTAATAGACGTTCATTGGCATCAACTAGTGATGTAGCCTTCTCGGCAAATTGCAATGCAAGGACTTGTAATGCACTTGGTTCGACCTTTCTCATGACGATTGTTCCAGTTGTTTGATCCCAACTGGCAATTAAATCACGGTTGATCATCATCTTGGAAACTACCGAATGAACATCATTCTTATCCATTTCAAACATTTGACACAGTTGATCATGAGATAAAGAGCTACTAGTACAATCCCCACAGCGATCAAAACAACACCAAGCCATCCAGTTAATGATAACATCTCACCGAGAAAGATCTTTCCTAATAATGACGGGTATCGATTGTGTCGCTGGAACTCCTCTCATGCCACTAACAATTATTGGCCCAGCCTGTTGGATTGTAGTATCAAACGTTCTTGTGGTGCCTATCACCGTGTCAACCCGCCAAGTATCTACTCATACCAATACTAAATGACAATGACGTGTTGTGTTGTTTATGTGAGTTGACAGCCACCACTACCAATACACGCTACCCCTCACCTCAGTATTAAACATACTACCACCGTGTACTATTAACACCAAATATAACAACGTGATGCATTTATTTGTTGATGATGATATGATGTTGCCGATTATATTAAATTACTACCAATTATTAACGTATACTACTATCTCATCACCATTACACTGTTCACACCACTATTATTAAGAACAACTCCACACTAAGCACCCGCCGACGATGGTATTAATAGTTGAACTGTCATAGTATTGTTATACGTGATGAATGTTTATTGGTTGACACTGCCGAATTACTTCGTCACCCTCATCAACCAGTATCATCATTAAATACTACTACCTCCACCATTACACCAATAAACAATATAACCGTACCCCAAGAGATGATTACACTGTCAAAAGCGATGGTAGTCTATTATTAATATAATGTATTGGGTTATTAGCATGTATATCGATACCTATGTGAGATGGTTGTATTGTTGAACGATTATTGTTTTGTTGCTATTGATGACGATACTACCTACTACTCCGTACCATAACTACACCAATACTCATTATTAAAACACCGGGATTTCCACAATCATCTTCTCATTAGTACTATGATGATGATGTAACAACTCCCACCAACTTAACAGCACTAGCACCAAAGTTACAACTAATCATCATTTAATTCCATCTTGTAATATACATCCTCTTCATCACACCCTCTACAAGTCCAACTTCTACTACCATTTCAGTGGAATGTATATGGTTATTCTATCAAACTAATTGTATTTCTTAATGAATTAAAGTATAATAATGATATTAATGATGATTATTGGTATGATTAATATCCAATACCAAATATTTAGACCGAAGGTCGATATTAAAATCGATAGAGCTCGATGAGACGATTCTAAAACTACCATCATCACATTTTTACGTTTTGATTGATTTAACTGGCAACAAATATAGTAATGGCATTATTAATACCACCGTTGTGATCAGCATGAGAAGAGCTTTCTTTTACGCTACTTGCCGTCCAATTTGGACAATATTGTAAAAATGGTATATTTCTTGTGTACTGCAAATCCTAACCCTCTCCCTTGTCTGCAGTTCTGACACCTTACCAATGAATAACTACTGATTGAGAGGGAATTAATGCTTGTTAATACCCATAATAGATTGCCCTGAACCTCCTCTTTCGTTTGGTACCTTAATCTCTCAATTTAACCAACATATGGTCAAAATGTGATATTTACCATCTCGTGCTATTTTTTGTAGTATGGTACAGCCCTCTCTAGATTATACCTCAGGATCAATGACCGTATTACTACTAATAGAAGACTATTTAGACGATATTAATGTGCTTTGTTGATTGCTTTGGTCATCCTCCGCATTCTAATTATCTCTCTTCTCTTTGCAATAATACATAATATAATAGCTTTACTAGTTGTTTTCACGTAGAAACTCCGTAGAGAGAAAAGATACGGTATCCTTTTCTTATCCATCCCTCTTTGTCACTTATGTTGCTCTTTGTGTGTACCTATCAACCATTTTATCTTCACCTCAGTCTCTCAACTTGGCTATTATAGCATTGGCAAGATGTGAACTTACTTTGAGAGGCCACACTGTGCTGTGAGAGAGAGAGCCACTCTGCAAGGTGCTGCTGGTGGTCAACCTTTTCAGCGAGGATCAATTGTCAACTGTACACTCACCTCACACTGTTAACATTAGAGTTGCTTTGTAATCTGTATTAGATTGTTTCACTAAACACTAACCACTTATCAACTCAAAATTGTATCCATCCCCCATTACAATCAAAGCGAAGCTGCAGATTGGGGGGATGGTATACAATTTTGCCCTTGCAGGGGGCTCTTAAAGAGATTATGAAGTAGCACACAAACTAAGTGACATGTCCAAAAATGCTTTCTTCTTTCATTCACTCACATAGTGCACACATCTACTTCCTCTTGCAACTGCTTAGTTGAGAGATGTGTTCTCACTCTTCTCTCTCGTCTCTCATCACACTCACTACTCACTACAGACTCTCTAATCTACTCCAAGTCTCACTCCCACCTCTTGCTTAGCAATACAGCATGTTAAACATGCAAATATCAACTACTAAGCTGAAAAATTGTAGCCATCCCCAAGCAATCAAGGCGTAGCTGCAGATTGGGGGATGGCTACAATTTTTTCCCTGCGGGATGCTCTCAGACACAACCAACACTAGCAAGGCATATATGATATGATAATATAGTTAGGATATCATCTATTATATGTGAGAGAGAAGTTAGTAGAGTGTCAGAGGTTGGCACTGTGGCATTGGCCAAAGTCAACCTAATATAATGAGAAAGTAATATTCCACTTGTAAGCATCTCACGTAAAACCCAAATCATCATTTTTTTTGAGTTGAACAATGGCGGCATGGCGGCCGCCTCTCTTCTCTTCTCTCTACCAAATATAACAATAATGATTCAATACCATCATCAGGATAATAATAATGATGTAGTACGTTAGATATTCCTGCTGCCGTCGTCGGTAGTACGATAGTAGCGGTAGTCTACAATTAATACTCGTAGGTACCAACTACCATAATATTATCAACAACAACAACAACAAAGAGAAAGATCTAATATGAATCAACTACTATATAACCACCAGTTCTTTGCTGCAACTGTTATAGTATTTCATATCATTTCTACCCTCGCAATAGTAGATGCCTTTTCTTACAGCGGCAGCGGCGGTATATCAACAATTTGCAAAAATACACATGATGTGCACAAACTATTACATCATTGTCGATTGTTTGCTACTACAAAAAGAGATGATAACGAATCAACTAAACAAAGTAAATCAATATTTGATCAGTTTAAAATGCCATGGGATAATAATGATAGTAATAATGACGACGACGGTGATGTATCAAAATCTCAACAATGGTGGCCAATCAAATCAGACGATCAACAACAATCTGAACAATCGCCATCATCTACCGAACAACAAACTAAACAACCTAGACAGCGCAAACCACGCGTGCCGCGATATCCAAGTGCATTGCAATACGATGATAGCAGCACAACGATACCAACGTCAACACAAAGTAGTAGCAGTAATGTCGACGATGCCGAGACCACAAAAGATACATTAAGAGATGATACAAACGATCAACAGCCATCACTAAAAGACGATCAAGATATAGAAGATGAGAAGGATAGAGAACTTAGTCTATCTGATACTACCGATGAGAATACCATCGATAGCAACAGCAGTAATAAAAGAATACCAGCACACCATAAACTACACAAAATGGAATCACAATTAACAAAATATAAAAATCGATATATACTATTAGAAGATGCATTAAAATCAAAGGTAAAAGAATTATCAATAATGAGGAATCGTGTTACATTATTGGAAGATGTTTTATCAAAGTTGCAGAAGAGTGGCGATGATGAGAAGAGTGGCGTTGGTATACAGGTTGGTAGTAGTACAATGGTCAGTGATGACAACGATAGTTTAAAGGATAGCAAAGAGATTGCAAATCTAACCGCAACGATTGAGATAGTTAATCAAGAGAAAGCGCAGCTTGTATCTCATATCGAATCAATGACATTGCAACAAACTGAAATGGAAGAGGAGTACAAGGCCATGGTTGCTAATCTCAAGGCACAACTAACCTCATTAGAACAAGAGAGGGATAACCTACTTGATGATATTGAGAATAGAAAGGAAGGAGAGCAGCAAAACACTACGGCTAGCAAACGCGAGGCAGAGGATGATACGATACAACAACAGCAAATTAAAATCTCCGAACTAACATCACAACTAACACATCTATTAGATGCACATACCGAGCTAGAACAATTACAGAATGATACCGAAACATCACTCCAACAAATGAAAGAACAACTCAAGGTTAAACACGCCGAGCATGAAATAGCACTCACTAACGAACGACAAGAGAAGGAAACATATATGAAAAAGTGGCAAGATATATTAGGTGACTTAGAAGAGGATGCGGCACGTATGTTAGTTGATCAATACAATATCATCAAACCACAACAATTGTTAGATGAGAATGAGAAGAAGTATGAGGCCATGTTGGAACAGGAGAGGAGTAGAGTTGATGAATGGCGAGGAAAGTATGAAACGTTATCTAATGATACGTCGGCCTCAATGGCAAGTAACACCGAAGAGGAATGGATTAGTCTACAAAAGCAATTAGAAGAAGTAACCGAGTTAAATATCAATGCCACTGCCAAGGTAAACGAACTTGAGATACAACTCGAGGAGGCACAACAAAACAATACATCATCAGCACAAGATGTAGAACAACAACAAAAGTTACAAGAGTATCTACAGGCACAACTCAAAACATATTATGATACCATTGAAGAACAAAAGAATGCAATTAGTCAATATGATGAAAAACTATCTAATTTGGAGGCTAAACACGAGGAGAGTATGTTAATTGCAACAAATAGCGTAGAGGCATCCCAACAACGAGAAGAAAGTCTACTAACCAACATTGAAGAATTAGAAAGTGAATTATCAATTGCAAAAGATATTACGGATACAAAAGATGAAGAGATGAATACACTACAATCTCGTCTAGATGAAATGAAAGATGAACGTGAGAGTTTAATAACACATGATCGTAATGCTAATAAAGAACTTGCCAAGCACAATAAAGAATTGGCCATGAAAGTAGAGAGATTAGAATACAGAGTGGAAGAAGTATCATTAGATAGAGATCGATTACAATTGGAGAAGAGAAAGATGCAGATGGATTCACTTATACATATGAAAGATGAGGATGATGGGGTATCAAGTAGTGGAAGGGATCAAGCAAAGCAAAAGTCACGCCGTTGGTACAAACCGTGGACTTTCCTCCGAAGACGAAGATGAACAACACAAGATGTGCACAAATCTATAAATGGAGTAATATAGATACGACGTTTAGTACACACCAAGTGTTTCACTACTACGAAGACGAACAAAGGAGTAATAGTATAGATACTACGTTAGTATATTAAGTGTTAATTGGATGGTTTAATGTTAGTCTAATGGCAAGTAAGCCCAACAACTACAAACATTCTACCATCTGTTACCCTTATTACGATCGTCACGGTTATTGTTATACCCACCACCACCTCTGCCATAAGAGCCAGATCGAGGTCTAAAATTGCCTCGGCCACCTCCTCTTCCACCACCACGGCCTCCACCTCTACCACCTCGATTACCTCCACGTCCACCACCTGATCTAAATCCACCTCTTCGATCTTGACCACGATTATCCCATCCACCTTGTCTTCTATCTCCCGTGTGACGCCAGTCGTCCTTGTATCCATAGTTGCCAGTTTTGGCATCTAATAGACGTTCATTGGCATCAACTAATGATGTTGCCTTCTCGGCAAATTGTAATGCAAGTACTTGGAGAGCAGAAGGTTCGACCTTTCTCATAACGATTGTTCCAGTTGTTTGATCCCAACTGGCAATCAAATCACGATTAATCATCATCTTGGAAACTACTGAATGAACATCATTCTTATCCATTTCAAACATTTGACATAATTGATCATGAGATAGGGAATCATATTGTGACGAGAATGCCAAGAGATAGGTACGTAGACCAGTCTGCTTAATCTTCTCAACTAACATGGCCTTGATTTCCTTGGCGGCGTCTTCACCGGCAACTAGATCCCATACCTCAAGTTCTTGTAGTAGATCGGAACATTTCTTCCAATCACCCTTCATTAGGGCCTTGGAGGCTGTCATGACAAAGTCACGAGTCTGTTCAGGTGGTCCTGTGAATACTTGACGTTCATACATGTCATGATATTTTCTAAATGTACGAGACTGGACACGGACACGACGAGTATTGGTCTCATCGGTTCCCTGCTGTGCCATATTTGGTACCTCGAGGAACATTGCACTAATAAGATGACATGCTTCTAACAAGTCAAGATTGATGTGTTGATGGTAGGGGATTTGACTATGTGTGTATGACGAGAGGGTGTACATTAGATACATGAAATTATAAAAGAGACACATCATATGCACAAACAAACAAACAACACGTACCGTCTCTTCTCAGCCTTCTCTTGGTCTGGTGTCTTGTCATTGAATCGGCCAGTAGATACTCCTTGAGCAAGTAATTCACGGGCACGTCCAGAACATATATCGGAGAGACATTGATGAGCATCCCAAATCTTACCCAACCGGAAGGCGGCCAAACCTAACGTAACCATTGTCCTATTGAACAAGATCATAGTAGATATATCCCCAGTAACAGGAATAGTCTCTTGAAGATGACTCATTAGTAATAAGTCTCTTGCCTCTAAGAACCGATCATGAATGGCATGGTGATAGATATGACAAAGCATGGCACGTGTCTTTTGTCTATCCGATCCATGTTGATAAATGTATGTACATATATCGGCAATCTTGTTGGCCATATCCACAACTTCCGTGGGGGCGGCGGCATCGGCTGCAGCCGCAGTAGCCTCCTTAACTTGCATGACGATAGAATCATGACGGTAATATAGATGCTCGACACGTAACTCAGCCAACATGGCAGCATCGGCAACACCTCCTAACCGTTCATAGTAACATTGGAAAGCAGCTAGTAACTCAACCAACTTGACCTCATCACGTAACCTCACAACATAATCGATAGAATGGGGCGAGATACGTTGTAATGACTTATTGTATTCCTCATCAAGACGGGAGAGGAAGAGTGATAATGATCCGGGCACACGGACAGTCTTGAGTTCTTCGGGGCTCATCTTGGCCTCACGTTCTTCACGGAGACGTTCCATACGTTGATCTTCAGTCTCAACCTCACCCGTGTTGGGATTGATAAGCTTCTCATCAGTTGACATGGTAGCCATGGCACTCATGGCATCAACACCAGCCATGTTAGCCTTCATCTTCTTAGACTTGCTAGATTTACCACCGGCCATGGCACTCATCATCATGTCACTAGCCAATTCCTCATCCTCGGCACTGGGTGTATCGATACGCCACCCCTCACCATTATTAAGAATCTCACCAATACGTTCAATGTATGAGGCACAGGATCGCCACATGGGTGTTTCCATATAATCATCAATGGTACGTTGCATATCAAACTGGGCAGTAATAACATGCATTAATACCGGAATTTCAACACGTGGACCAAACTTCACGGCAAGTTTGGATAATGCCTCAAGCTGCCCGAGTAGTACCTTGGGATCAGATCCCTTACGTCCACGGCTACTAACAATTTCTAATGATTTCTTCTGAACTAGGCTGGGTGTTAAGTCCTCTTCCTTCAGTTGACCCTTCTCCTTAGCCTCGGCATCTTGCTGTGCCTTGAGTTTGGCAGCCTCCTCCTTGGCCTTTTTACGTTCCTCGGACCGACCTTGCTTATCCTTGGTAACCTTTTCGGTAACGACGGTGGTACGTTTAAGCCATCGGGCACGTCCCTTGAGTTCGGACGTGCCATCGGCGGCATCGGAATCATCCGATGATGAATCACTTGATGAATCAGAATCCCAATTGGATGAATCGTCACTATCACCAGAGTCCTGTTGATGGGGATTGAGAGGGTGAGGGTTGGGGATATGAGGATACGGAGGTGATAAGGTGAGTAAATGATATAAATAAAAAGTGCACAAGATATGTCATCCATCCGTCCTCCGGGGTAGTTTAGATAAGGTGGTCACTCATTCCCTCCTGGGGTAAATAAGATAGTCTCAT
>Ga0214477_100813_pt1 | contig 19424 bp, 12 predicted proteins | sample M1_20Mar14CPVII9_FD_165058 | JGI IMG/M metagenome (GOLD analysis project Ga0214477, IMG submission 165058) | Marine eukaryotic communities from Monterey Bay, California, United States - M1_20Mar14CPVII9sort6BwellC16 | ecosystem: Environmental > Aquatic > Marine > Unclassified | place: USA...
ATATCAAATGTTGATTCTCATTTGTAACAAACTTTTGCCACGGTTTCTTTGAATGTCTTCCCAAAATGCCATCAAAGTGAGGGTCTAATTCCAAATCATACGTATCCAAGTATTGGAACAATTCCTCAGTACCCAATACCTTGGCAATCTTAACCAGTTGATCATAATTGTCATGTCCGTGGAAGAAGGGCTCCTTCCTGAATATCATACCAGCAAACATACAACCCAAACTCCACATATCCAAGGCGTAATCATACTCCTGTAAATCTACCAACAATTCAGGTCCCTTAAAGTATCTACTCGCCACACGGACATTATACTCCCGTCCTGGATGGTAAAACTCGGCCAATCCCCAATCAATTAAACGCAACTGCCTCTTCTCGTGATCAATCATAACATTATGCGGCTTAACATCACGATGCATCACACCATTCGAATGACAATAATCCAATGCCTTTAACAATTCAAATATGTAATACCGAATATCATAGTCCGATAATGTGGGGTATAGAATCTTAAAATCGGTATTATTCACATGTTCAAAGATTAATGACGGTGTTTTGGACTGCGGATCACGAACCACGTCCAATAATTGGATAATATTGGTGCCCCCACACATATTTTGTAATATCTTAATCTCACGTTTAATCTTCTTCTTCTTAACTGGTTTGAGAATCTTAATTACACATTTGGAATTATTTCCCACATTTACACCCTGAAAGACTTCTGAGTATTTACCTCGTCCAATTTTACGTATTACCTCATAATCTTCTTGATCGCCCCAATTTACGGTTAAGGCTTCATAGTCCCAATAGTCACGGGGACGATGGACATTAACATCTGCGTATACTCTGTGATATCATAATAGGTGTGTATAATGAGTATAATGTGATGTGTAAAAATATGTGAGTTATGATATGATGAATATTAACCTATACACACAAAGGTAATACAATAAATATAGACTGCAGTGATAAATATAAACCCTATTCACAAATATACAAACATCCAAGTAAACAATATCTAATGAAGATACAGAGTAGCAGCCGATAACATCACTCTAAAAAATAGATTATTAAAAACTCACCTAGCTCGGCTCATACTTTGAACTCCGCTACTAATAAACCTCCTATGAAATAGCTTAGCTGGAGATGTGAAAATGGAGGTGATTGGCCGTCGGATAATGATAGAATTGAAGGCTAATAGGGGCGCGTGTATATAGTAGCCACTCAATCCAAATTGAAGGATACCGGCCATTATGAGAGTATATTTTTACTTTTTATTATTTATTTATCCGACATTATCTGAGCATTGTAGAATGCGGCGGAGTGAGGAGAGGACACAATTGTGGGAGGACCTTATAATCGGACCCTCCGATCCCACTCCTAATACAAAAAATAAAGCTAAAACTAAAACTAAAACTTGGGTGAATAAGCAACCACAATTGCAAAACATCATGACACAAAGAGTTCTATGGCGACCTCATATTGAATCTCAAACTAATGGCCACAATATTGTTGATAGGAAGAGACAACGTATCGAAGAAGAGATTGACTTTTACCGGATAAGAGGTCTGAGGTTTAGTGATATATTGAAGGACAAAAGTAATAGTGGTTATTATGACAAAGAAAATCCTTCATTAGTGATAACTACTCCACCTCAAAGTTCATTAAGTGAGCTAATAAGTGAACATGTGATGATTGTTGAACAAAAGATAGCACTCAATCTGACTTTATTTTTACTTCTTCGAGAGCTTATTATAATGCTGCTACCACAAACTTCCACGTTTATATCAAATGTAGTAACTCTGATATCATTTATCTCATTGAGAAGAAATAGAATAGTTCATCATTATACAAGTTCAATGTTTGAAGGAAGCTTTACAATCACAGTAGTACTTTCACTCATTGTTTTGACTCAAGTATCAACCTTTGAACGAGTTATCTTTGGGACTATTATGCTGGTTGTGTGTATTCTTTCACCTTGTATACAATGGAGACTACAAAGGCACAAGCGAATAATATCAGGACCGTGGAATATTTCTCATATTAGTTCATGATAGAGAATGATAATAGAATGGTATTATAATACATTGGTTGCTCAAAGTATGAAATAGATTTATAATGGCTTATCATTCTGTTGTCCTCCTGTTGCACCTTCAACCGTTTCTGTCTTTCTCTTCTTTTTTCGTCTTCCTCCTCCCTTGTTGTTGGAACTCTTCTTTTTTCGTTGAGGATTCTCTAGCCATGTTGCATCATCATCTTTTCCCACCGCATTATAGCTAAAAGTACTCTTTGTGGTTGGAGTCTTCTTTTCTTTCTGCCTGTCAATGTATAATGTTGCTAGTTCAATAGTACGATGTGCTTGTTTCAAAGTTCGTTTATCAGCAGCTGATATATCAAATTTATCTGATCCTTCTTCTTCTTTGTCATCTTTTGTGTTTGTTGTTGATGTAGTAGAGTAGGATTCAAATATCTCCTCTCTCTTTGTTTCGGATACGAGTTCGAATAATGGACCATATCTAGGAAAGTATTCATGAGAAGGAATGTCTCTCGGAAGTTGATCCCAAAGCATTCCTGGCCGAGCACCTTCACAAGCAGCAGCAGTACAAAGAAGATGAGTTCTAGCTGTCTGAGAGGCAGTCTGGAGTGATTTGAAAAGTGAGTTGTTAGCAAAGCACAAATAAACATGTTCAAAGCCAGCTACACTTCAAACTTACATAACCTCCTCCACCAAGTATAAGGAGCTTTCTTCTTTTACCAGATTGTTTGGGTGCTTCTGTTTTCATACTCTCGGCAATGGGAGTATCATCTTCAGATACCTTCTCTTCTTGTTGCTGTTGTGCGGTTGGAGCAACACAAATTTCATCTTCACTCTGACCAGCACACAACGCGGTAACAATTCGAACACATTCGGCTAAGCCTTCGGGAGATAACGACCACCCATCTCCTGTCGTTGCCATGTCATCATCAAGGCATCCTGATATCAATTCATCTCCTTCCAATCCATCTGCCCCGACACATAGAACTATAGCTTGTGGGTCATATGTCTTTACTAACCCGAATAAGCATTTACGATAAATCTGAATGAATTGTACATCACCAATGCCCGCAGGTAATGGGATATTGACATTGTACCCAAGACCACTAGTGCCAGCTTCTCCTTTCTCTGTAGTTGATCCTGTTGACGAAGGGAAGAATCCAGGCGAATAGCGATGAAATGATGCTGTAAGGACTTTGTCTGTGGCATAGAAAGCTTCCTGTACTCCATCACCATGATGTATGTCAATATCAAGGTATAGGACACGACGAAAGGATAAATTTCTGTGTATTGATTTTGCTTTTGTTGACTTGTGAACAAGCATGCCAGTATCAATTTGTTTGTCATTACCCTGTAGCAATCGATGTATTGCAGGTATTACATCACTAATGTAACAGAAACCCGATGCCTTGCTGGCATGTGCATGGTGTCTGCCTCCACCCCAATGAACAGCTACGTCAGTCTGTTCTTCACTCGAAATTAACAGTGAAGCTGCATGCCACGATCCTCCAGAGGCAGCTAAGCAATACTTCCACAGTAGCGCTTGTGCATCAGTTGATGTTGGGTATGGACAGTCATCTTCAAGTCCATACTTCTCAAGGATTTCTTGACTTGGAATATCAATGTAAGATGATTCATCTTCTGGTGGTGGTGGAGAGAATGGAGTTTCATAAAACTTTGTCTGACTAGTAAAGGTCGATTGTTGCTCACTCATATCAGCCGTACTACTATCATTTGTTGGACTAGTGCACTCTTCTGAGGAGGAGTGGTGAATACTTGGACTCAATTTACTCATCTCCGTCGTGCTGTAATCATTTTCGTCTGTCAAGCTTTGTTGTTGTTTTGATTCAACTGTAGCACTCTCCTCCTTTACCTTTTGTGGGACGTACTCCAACACATCTAGATAATCACTACTATGAAATGTTTCTAATAGCTTTCGTGTACCGACAAAAGGTGGTACAACTCGTAGAAATGATGACAGTGCTCCTCCAGTACTTGAACCATGTAATATACCACACCACTTCAATAATGATTCATATAAAATATCACGATCTTGATGTATATATTTCATAGCCTGGTATAGTATTTGTGTATGTGAATGAGAATGTAAGAGTGCTACTTGTATAGTATTTCTCTTTCCTCCTGATTGTTGGTTTTGTGTTGATGTACTATCACTGTATATTGAATCAGTAATACTGGGAAATAGCAGCTCGTCCGTATCATCATTATCATCGGTCTCTGATGATTTCATTAGTGCTTTATATATACCAACACTTGGTACTAATCTCAACCTTGTATGTCGAAGAATTCGTTTCACTGGTCTTCGTGGTTGATTACCCGAATGACTGGAGAGTAATTCTACATTGGACTCATTTACCTGAAGTGATGATGAAACTACACACTTGGTATCAAATTTTCTTAGTTTGTTGATTGGTGCAAAGCTTACTTTCTTCTTTTTAGTTGAGGACTCGTTTTCTTTTATCGGTTTATTGGTATTTTCCTCTGTAGTGTTTTGTCCTGTTGTATCGTTTCCATCTTTAGGTAAACTACTTGTTGTTTCAATCTTCTCCTTTTGAGAATTGCCATTTCTTAATTCGTCAGCAGACGGTATACTAATACTTCTATCATCATCCTTTAGTATTATACCATCTACATCTGTATTTGTAGTATCTTGTGAACCATCTTGTTTACTGCCTACTTGAAGAGGTGCACTGCTTGTTGTCATTGCTTCGGAATTATTATGTTCATGTTGTTGTTCGTAATATTGACCTGTTGTTGGTATTTCATTACCTATACAATCATCATTTGGCCGTGAATCTTCATTCATAGTACCAAATACTGGGGTATTATCTTCGATAGACTGTTCATTCGATGTATCAAACTCTTCTTTACAATCCAAATCGATTTGTTGTTCGCTCGAGTTAGAAATGGTTAGTGCTATTTTTTGATCGTCGTGTGTATTCATGCTACCGCTCATACTGCTACGAGAATTATCATTATTTTCGTCCATATCGTCCTATTTATCTATTATATTCGATATTATAATTCATATCAAAAGCTCATACTAAAATTATGTAACACTAAAATTGAAACTTATGAAATGAAATTTATCTTAATGAAGTTTCTAGAGGAATCACCACCGACCACCACAAATTATTATTGAAGTGAGGTTATCACAGCGGATGTTGACAGTAGAATAGCGTCGTTTATATTGCTTGGTTGCTAGATAGATTAGTACTTTCACGCTCTTTCGACTTGTAGTGGTAGGGCGGCCAACACAATAGATTTGTACAACATAATTGTGTATTGATTTTATAATATATATACGTATATGCATGTTTACACTAAACAATAATAATATGAGCAAGCAACTTTTACATACATATCAATCATCAGTGGTAACTGTTGGTTTGAATGATCGTGCATTTGTATTGATCAATAATAATGATGCATCAACAGCGGCGGCGATAGTGTTGGAATTGATGACAAATAAAGATACCGTTGATGCAACAAAATCAAAAGAGACAGAGAGTATTGATAAAGGTGATGGGGAGCAGCAATCTAAGAAAAAGAAGAAGAAAAATCCACCAACGCCAACAAATAATCCACATGAGATACAAGCAGTATGTTGTACACAACTATCAAATAACAGTACTATAATTTGGTTGGCTGTATCACGGGAAGATAAATCATTATCACTCTATACATATAACAAAAATAGTAGTTCAGATTCAATTAAGGAGTTATATCCAACAGTTACATATAAGTTAGCAAAGAGGGCACGCTGTTTATCATTTGCAAGTGTGCCATCATCAAGTTCAAGTAGTACAGACGAACTCAATGTTATCATTGCAGGAGATTTGTCAGGTGACGCGTATGCATTCCCTTTAGTATCTGCTGCTACTAATGATAGTGACAAATCTACAAGACGATTATTACTTGGTCATACAGCGTCAATCTTGACTGGACTGAATGTTGTACCTTCCTCCTTGAACCATAACAAGCAACAAAAAGAACAGTTTATACTAACATCAGATCGTGATGAGAAGATTCGTATAACAAATTTTCCACAAACCTATAATATAAATGGTTATTTGTTAGGACATACTTCCTTCATTTCAACCATGGATGCTATTAGTACTACTAATGCTGTTGGTAGTAGTGAGAGTAGTTCTCGGCCATTATGTATAACTGGAAGTGGCGATGGCACAGTCCGATTGTGGAATTATGCAACTTGTAAAGAAATTGGTATGGTGCCTGTCGTTATCAAGAAGTGTTCTGAAGAAGAGGACGAAGATGATAGGAAGATGCCAGCTAACGATGAAGAAGATGAAATGAATGAAGATAGTATGCAGGAAGAAGATAATGATGGCGAAGACGAAGACTTTAGTGAAGAAGAGGAAGAGATAGATAGTCACAAAATTGCTGTGCCGCTATCTGTGTCATTGAGTCCTGATGCTAACAACATTGTAGTTGCACGAGATGGTATGCAATCAATTGACATCCATCCAATTCCAGCACCACCAACAAGTACTACTTCATCATCAATGTTATCACAGCTGGTATCTTTACATAAGAAACAGACTGTTGAATGTCCATCACAACCATTGGCAGTTCGATGGCTGAATAATAGGTCTATATTGGTACTAACAAGAGAACCGACATATTTACTTCATTATCAATGCAACGAGGAGAAGGAACCAAATGAATATAAGAATGTATCATCTGCATCACCATTCATTACATCATTACAAAAAGTAATCGCTGGTCAAAGTATCATCATACCAAATGATATTGATGATTTATTAAAGTTACAAAAGAATAAGGTCAGTGATTCTAATGAGGATGGAGAAGGTGAGACACCCAAGGGTGGGTTGCATTGGAATGACATCGGTCGTAAAGAAACCGCCAAGTTGGCAGAAAGTAGACGACGTAAGCGTAGACGTGAAAATGAACAGAAGGAGAAGAAAGAGGAGGAGTCGAAGAATGAGAGTATGACTGAGTAATACGATAATGATTGATGCTTAAAGTTTTATGTGTCTTTTTGTGCATATCATCGTTCCCTACATCTACAAGTCATGTTTGTTTCTCTTTTTGCATTGATACCCACCATGCTTACCATTCTTTTGCATGCATACTTCACACCATTCACTTCTACTCTGCCCTCCCACAACTGCCCGTGCATCATGGGCAAATATGCGTACCAGAGCGTACCCATACATCTCTTACTTTTACTTTGTTGCTGCAGTGCTCTGAGAGAGGGTATGGTAGGTGGTGAGCTAATAGAAGAGTATGGTGCGTGCTGGAGCATTAACAAACCTGCTCCTCCTTTCATCAATAGCAGCAAGGCGTAGCAATACTCGCGCATTTACAACCTCTAAATTTATTGTGCATCAATCTGCATTATTGAAACATAATAATTTATTGACAACATCATTATTAAGAGGTGGTGGTGGTGGTAATACTAATAATAGAGGAATACTATCTGCAGCATCAAGTGACAATACCGAAGAACCTAAAACTGGTTGGTTGCATAATACTGAGCCAAAATATTATACTCCTGACGAGAGTACTATAACAAGGTAAGAGATGAAAGAGGATGAAGTCATGTGATGTTTATTATGTGTATAATATGTTTGGTTGTACCTATGTATTACATTGCTAACTTTTATATGCATATTATATGAATAATTGACTTCCACAATACCGGTAATTATGTATTACAATAACAAAACAATACAATACAATCAACACATAATACAGTCCAGCAATGAAACGATTATTAATTGAAAAGATGAAAGACTATAGGAATCATCGTATTATTAACCCACCTGCCCTTCATCCATGTGGTGATAATAATAAACGAATGATGGTAACTGAACATAAAGTTGCAGTCCCTCTGTATCACTCTGATTTAGAAGAGGCATCTACTAGTACATCAAACACTGATTCAATTACACCTATTGATTCTATTGATAGTGGATATAATACAAATGAAGCATTTGAGAAACAGACTATTGATGTCTACTTTACAATCACAGAATTGGTAACGAATAGTGAAGATGAAGCTTTCTTTCAATCACTTGCCGATACTGATGTTACACCAAGACAGCGTGCTGACATGTATTTGCAACGAGATGGTAGTAGTTCAATTGATGCATCTCGTATGATATTGTATCTCCAGGGTGGCCCTGGATTTGGTTGCTCTGCGCCTGTTAGTGGATTATCGTTATGTAAGTAGAGATGATATTTGACACATGATATTTCTTGTATACTTAAAATCTTTTTCTTCTTCTAGCATCATCAAAGGCAAGTTGGGCAGCTTCAGTATTATGTGGTGATATAACCAACATGGATGGCAAAGCATTTGAACGAATTGTACTAATGGATCAACGAGGAACGGGTAAGAGCTCACCCATTACTAAACAGCGACTGAAGAAACAATTTACAGATTTGTTTTTACTTGATGATTGTGAAGAGTCTAAAGATTCAGAGTCAGCCGAGATGCAGCTCAAACGAGCAAAGGTATCAAAAGCTACCACAGATGCAACCGACTACCTGTCGAAGTTTCGAGCTGATTCCATTGTGAGAGATTGCGAGTGGATAAAGGGAGCATTAACACAAACAACTAGTCCATCAACAATGTTGGAGAAACCGCCCCAACCTTGGGGAGCTGCATTGGGCCAGAGCTTTGGGGGTTTCTGTTTGATGACATATCTCTCGTCTATTGCAAATCCACCAACGATGACGCTTTTCACAGGGGGTATTGGTGAGTCAAAATTATTTCCGGTTGATGTATCATATTCAAACTGATTTGTGGCATTCTCTAATCTTCCCATTGTTGACACCTACACAACAAAACAATAGCTCCCATGAATACCTCGGTTTGTGAAGTATATGATAGATTGTGGCTCCGAGTGAAAGACAGGAATCTTTTATACTATGAACAGTATCCTGGAGATGTACAAATTGTGAAAAGGATAGTACAACACTTATTATCACAAGATGATAGTAATCCAATTAAGTTGCCTAGTGGAGGAACACTGACGGCAAGACGTTTCTTACAACTTGGCTTAGCACTTGGAGGATCTCCGGGTTCTTCATTTGCTAATCTCCATGCAATCATTAACTCAGCATTCTTGGATGATGATGATGACAATGAGCTATCAACTGCATTCCTCAAGAGAATTGACTATGAACAATCTTTTGATGACGCTCCGCTGTATTTCCTATTGCATGAAAGTAAGATTTATTGTTATATATGTCTTTTCCTATCTAAAACATCCTAACTCACAATCTCTACTTTTCTGACTCTCTTCTTCAAGGTATTTATGCTGATGGACCTTCATCGGGAGCAACTAATTGGGCTGCACACTCCTCATATGAGCAATATGTGTCAACCATCCCTGAATTTGGTTACAAAATAACTTCAAAATCTGATACTGAACTTCCAGTATTGTTCTTTGGTGAGATGGTGTTTCCTTGGATGGCAGATGATCACTCTGAATTGAGTGGTTATGGTATGAAATCACTATCGCAGTCAATTGCAACAAAGAGCGATTGGTTACCTTTATTTGATGCTTTTAATATGCGAGCAGCTCTAGGTGCGAGTAACATTGGCATGTCCAAATCCAAAGCAGCTAGTGCAACATATTACTCAGACATGTATGTTGATTTTGACTGTGCCATGAAACTAATCAAAAGAGGAGAACCCTTGGAGAATGTAAAGGTGTGGGTAACAAATGAATATCAACACAGCGGATTAAGAGACGATGGTGCTCATATTGTTTCAAAACTCGTCCAGATGGCTAAAGGAACAATTAATGTTCCTAGTTAGTGGTCGGTCCTTTTACTAAACTTATAGTTTATTATTGAAATTAGCTAAACAATAGAATAGAGATAACTTTGATGATATCGGGAGATTCTTATTACCTCCTAGCTGCCCCGAACCCACCACCAAAGGGACTTTGCTGTTGCTGTGGCTGGCCAAAGGAAGAAAATCCTCCTGTAGCCGGCGCTGAAGCGAGTGAACCAAAGGTCCCCCCTGAGGACACGTTCGCGAAGCCGCCACTAGTTGCCCCGAATGTACTATTACTAGAACTACCGCCAAACGTTGAGGTGTTCCCCATGGGCGCTGGTGAACCGAACGTTGCAGCTCCTGTCGACTGAGAGCTTGTAGTTGAACCAAAGCCACCAGTAGAGGCCGGGGGAGCAGCAGTATTAAGTCCAAACTGTTTAGGGTCAAGATTATACTTCTTGGCAAGATTTACAAACAATTGTTCTTCACGTCCAGCATACTTGTTCATAAGTTTGTCAACTTCACCCACTTTACTGGGGTTGTGTGTCTGATAGAAAGACGTCAGTATATCCCTAGGATTGCGGCCGTTGAATTTAGCTGGAGTTGACGCGACTGGAGTTGATGCTTGACCAAACGTTGAACTTGTTGACGATGAAGTAGATCCAAAGGCACTACTTGAAAATGGAGTCGCGGAAGTTGAACTGCCGCCTCCAAATGTTGAATTACTGTTGCTACCAAATGGGCTTGGATTTGCTGACGAACCTCCTCCAAATACAGTGGAATTGGATGTTGTTGAACCAAATGGCGATTTAGCAGGAGCCGTAGAAACATTTCCAAAAGGAGATGTAGTTGCTGTTGTATTGGATGTTGGCGCAGTTGTGGCCGACGATGTTGTTGCGACTGATGCCCCGCTTGATACACTCGGAGCATTACCAAAGGGTGGTGATTGTTTCGTGCCTCCTCCTAACCCAATACCTCCAAATCCAAATGATGATATCCCAGATGGAGCAGACGCAGGATTGCTGTCGTCTAGTGGATTACTAGTTTTATACTTGGCTGCCAGCTTTGCAAACATCTCTCGTTCTTTTCCCTGTTGATGATATGATAAGAATAATATATTGAGGAGTTTAGCAATGAAAGCATGGAACAGTATAAATAACTACAGACGTATTCTTACCTTGTACTTCTCCAGATTCTTATCAACTTCGGGTACTTTTTGAGGATTGTGCTTTTGATAAAACTCGGTCAATAACTTATGATAATCCTTAGATGAACTGGCATATGCTGATTTCAAACTAGGCTCAGCAGCTTCAGTTGTAAAAGGAGAAGAAGAAGTAGCAAATGGAGACGATGAGGTAGGCTGCGATTTACTAGTTGCAGGTTGTGATTGTGCAAATATATTTGTTGACTCAGATGAAGAAGCAAGTGGTGGTGCTACTGCTGTAGGTTTCTCCAACGGATTGCAACAGAGCCACTTTGATGATAACTCTGCAAACATTTTCTCTTCAGATCCCTGAGATTATAGTAATAGTACAACAACATATTAATTAGAATGATTGAGCGCAAACAGAGTAAGAGAAAGAGAAACATAACTTACCTTGTACTTGTTTAAATACTTTTCGGCAATGCTTACCCTAGAAGGGTTGAAGACTTGTATAAACAGTGTTAAGAGAGCAAGATAGTCGCTCTGATCAATATCCTTCACTCGAGTCTCAAATTCAACATTGAGTGCATTTGGTTTATTGTATTTCTTTGCAATTGAAACAAACATCTCTGCTTCCTTTCCTTTGTACCTGTTCAATCGCTCATCCACTTCATTAACTTTGGAAGTATCATTTTCTTGGTAAAACTTGGTCAATGCTTTCTTGTAGTCTACATTTAATTGAGTAGGACCTTTCGACGATGTTGATGTTGTTGATGATGTTGTTGTTGTTGGCTTGCTATCCTCTTGATTAAGTGATTGAGACAATGGTTTTGGAGAACGCGTTGGCATTGGTGGGAATGCTGCGGAAGTGGTAGACTTTGACAATCCACCAAATGCAGGTTTAGATGACTGTGATGGGAAGGTGGAGGTCTTTGATGATAATGAAGCCGACGGCTTGTCAACAGATGGTATCTTCAATGGCACCTTAGACTCTGCTTCATCACGAGAAATGATATCTCTACCTTTAGCAAGCTCTTCTGGGGTTGTACCAAACTTGCTAAGTGCTTCTTTTGCTGCATCAGCATGATTAATCTGCTTCAATTGCTGTGGAATATTAATCTTTAGTAGTCCCTGATCTCCAGAAGTCCAGTCAGAACGAGCAGTTGTGCCTGCCATAGGTGACGAGAACAAAGTCTTTGCAACTGCGGGTGAAGTAGTATTCAACTTGGGAACGAGATTAGTCGTTGTGGCCTTCGACGTTGACAGTAGTTCATTCTTTCCCTTTGATCGCCAGTCTGGTATTGTTGATTGATTGGCATTTCCCATTTGACCTCTCAAATAGAACGTTTTTGCTGTTCGGTCATCATTAGATAATGTATTATTCATCTGCCTTAGACATTTATGGCGTTCTAGAATGGAAGTCTCATTAGTAGTACCTGGTTTGCTACTCCTTGTCAATGGCGACCGAAGATGACTCGTTGGCCGAGGAGATATAATTGTACGTGAACCAAGTCGAGTTTTAATTGTCGTCCTTTTAGCAACACTTTTACTGACTGTTACTTGGTTCTTGCTCTCTTGTGACTCTTTCAATTGAGTTACTTGTTCCGAGATATGCTGAGCAAACGAATCAAAGTCACGTACTTTATCATATCCTGCTGTTAAAGACTTGAATAGGTAAGTAGTAGCTCCCTTAGCAGTTTGCGTTCTTGACTTGGGTGGTGGACTACGAGACCATTGATTGAAGTAATCAGAAGGGCGAATTTCATCTTGAGTCTCAATAGAGCATGAGAAGATCTCTTTATTCATGGATAGCCGATCTTCAACAGTCGATATAAGACTCTGGACTTTGTTGCACTTTGAAACAATAGCACGTCTCTTCTTTTCAGACTCGGCATCCAGAGGTTCCTTCGTCACAGGATTTGATGATGGTTGACCTGACATTTGTTCTTTGATGGCAATATGAGACTGCTTCTTTTGACGTGTCAAGTCATCTTGGATACTGAAAAGTTGAAGCAATCGCTTCTGAATATCGGTATTCTGACTTTTGAATAATTCAGAGTTGGATAACTTCTCTTGATATGTACTGACCAAACTATCAATATCTTCTTGTAAATCAGATGGAATACAACTCCTAACTTCTTGTTGTAACTTCTTAGCCATTGTTGTCTTTTCATGAAACTTTGAAACTTGTTGCCATAGCTCGGCCTCATATTCAGAAGAAACAGAAAAGTTTTGCGCAGGCTGTTCCTTCTTCTTCTCGTTTTTCAATGGATTGTTAGTAGTAGCCGATGGTGCCACTATTGATGATGTACTACTAAAACCTCCAAATGGCTTAGGCGAAGCAGCAGACATTGGAGGAAACGATGCGGTAGTCGTCTTGCTTTTTGTTGTGTCGGCATCGTTCTTGGTTGTACCCACTCCGAATGGTTTAGGTGCAGATTTTGACATTGGAGGAAATGCAGCAGTAGAAGAAGAAGGCTTGCTGGCCGAGAAAGGATTCTTTGGAGCTGCATTAGACATTGGGGGAAACACTGCACCACTTGACTTCTGAACAGGTGCTTTAGTCTCCTCTTTCTTTGTTGCAAACCCACTGAAAGGAGATGGAGTCGGTACACTACTATCTTCCTTTGGCTTTGAGAACAAGCCAAATGGTTTTGGTGCGGCAGTTGACATTGGAGGAAACGCTGCTGCACTACTAGATTTCTTTTCACTAGGTTTCTTCTCATCCTTCTTTGAAAATGCACTGAAGGGTGATGGAGCAGATTTCGATAAGGGGGGAAACGCTGCACTGCTGGTTGTAGATGATGCAGGTTTTGTTGAGAAGGGATTCTTTGGTGCAGCGGAAGCCATGGGAGGGAAGGCTGCACTGTTTGATGTTTTACTTTCCTCTTTCTTTGCAAAAGCCCCAAATGGTGATGGAGCAGCTTTAGACATGGGAGGGAAGGCGCTAGAAGATGATGCTGGCTTGGTTGTTGAGAATGGATTCTTCGGTGCTGCTGATGACATCGGGGGAAATGCTGCACTACTGGAAGTCGTCTTCTTCTCTTGAACTTTACTCTCTTCCTTCTTTGTAACAGTCCCAAACGGCTTGGGTGCGGTGGCTGACATCGGAGGAAATGCAGCAGAAGAGGAAGTCTTGTTGGTTGAGAAAGGATTGTTGGGAGCCGCAGAGGCCATTGGAGGAAATGCAGAACTGTTGACTGACTTCTCCTTTACTTTCTTTTCTTCTCCCGTTGTTGTTCCACCGAAGGGTGTTGGTGCCTTACTTGACATTGGAGGAAATGAGCTACCAGAAGCTTTAGGAGCAAATGGATTCTTGGGTGCAGCGGTAGACAATGGAGGATAGCCATCGCTTTTTGTCTTCTCTTTGATTGTACTCTCTTCATTCTTCTTCTTCTCCTCTGGCTTTGCGCCACCAAACGAAAATCCACCACTTCCAATACCTGTCGAAGTTGACGAGGAGGACTTGCTCTCTGTACCACCAAACGAGAAACCTCCTGATGTGCCTGCTGGCTTTGCATCTTTACTCTCAGCCGGTTTACTACCGCCAAATGAAAAGCCACTTGATCCTATGCTGCTCGAGCAAAACGGGCTTGTCGTCGATGCATCTGAGGCGGTCGTTGATGCGCCTCCGAACGAGAATCCGCTTGAACCGATACTTCCCGCTGCGGCTGGCTTAGCTGAAGTGCTTTCAGAAGAAGTAGATGACTTCCCTTCTTCACCAGGCTTGGCCGTCTCACAGGCTGCACAAATTGTATCTGACGACTTGTTCTGTACCATACACACACCACACTTCCACGAGCCTTCATCAGCTGACTTGAACATTGACCCCCAACCTTCACTTTTTTCAGACTTGCATGTCTCCTTGCTGTCAGTGGCAGGCTCGTCTACAACCTCAGCGTTGCTCTTTTCTTCGTCTTCACTCTCACTATCTTCATCGTCGCCAAACAACCAGTCGACATACCAGGATACAAACGATTTCTTCGATATAACCTTATCTCCCGAGGATACGTCTACCGTGCTAATCTTCTTGATTGTACGACGATGTTCCTCTTCACAATATGTCGTTCCCATTGATTCAATAAGCTTGCCAAAGTCTGAGGCAGGGATCGTTGATGATCCGTTGCTAACTCCGTCGAATGCTTCTTCCGCATTAGCTTTCTCCTCGGCTACCTCGCTTTCTTGGGATGAGTCGTCGCCCTCTTGATCGACAAGATTGCAATACCACTTGACAAAGGCAGTCCTTCCTATCTTGCCACTATGATCTGGATCGACAAGAGTTAGCTGTTTCTCGAGCTCGTCGCCATGAAAGCCTTCACCAATCTCTTCAACTAGAGTCTCAAACTTTGTTGTTGGAAGCGATGATGCTTCTGAGTCCTCTGCTTCAGATAGAATGTTATTGAATACTTCTAACGCCTTCTTCCCAGGCTGTGTCTTGAGGTATTCCCGAAATTCACTGCTCTCTTCTTGGCTACTGGGTGTAGGGGTTGTATCACTTGAGTCGATAGTCTTTGCCACTGAGCCACCAAACGAGAATCCACCGCTTCCAATACCTGTCGATGTTTTACTACCGCCAAATGAAAAGCCACTTGATCCTATGCTGCTCGAGCAAAACGGGCTTGTCGTCGATGCATCTGAGGCGGTCGTTGATGCGCCTCCGAACGAGAATCCGCTTGAACCGATACTTCCCGCTGCGGCTGGCTTAGCTGAAGTGCTTTCAGAAGAAGTAGATGACTTCCCTTCTTCACCAGGCTTGGCCGTCTCACAGGCTGCACAAATTGTATCTGACGACTTGTTCTGTACCATACACACACCACACTTCCACGAGCCTTCATCAGCTGACTTGAACATTGACCCCCAACCTTCACTTTTTTCAGACTTGCATGTCTCCTTGCTGTCAGTGGCAGGCTCGTCTACAACCTCAGCGTTGCTCTTTTCTTCGTCTTCACTCTCACTATCTTCATCGTCGCCAAACAACCAGTCGACATACCAGGATACAAACGATTTCTTCGATATAACCTTATCTCCCGAGGATACGTCTACCGTGCTAATCTTCTTGATTGTACGACGATGTTCCTCTTCACAATATGTCGTTCCCATTGATTCAATAAGCTTGCCAAAGTCTGAGGCAGGGATCGTTGATGATCCGTTGCTAACTCCGTCGAATGCTTCTTCCGCATTAGCTTTCTCCTCGGCTACCTCGCTTTCTTGGGATGAGTCGTCGCCCTCTTGATCGACAAGATTGCAATACCACTTGACAAAGGCAGTCCTTCCTATCTTGCCACTATGATCTGGATCGACAAGAGTTAGCTGTTTCTCGAGCTCGTCGCCATGAAAGCCTTCACCAATCTCTTCAACTAGAGTCTCAAACTTTGTTGTTGGAAGCGATGATGCTTCTGAGTCCTCTGCTTCAGATAGAATGTTATTGAATACTTCTAACGCCTTCTTCCCAGGCTGTGTCTTGAGGTATTCTTTGAATTCATCATCGTCGATCTCACTAACCTTTGGTTCTTCATCTGTAGAAGCAGGGACAGTACTACTCTGGGCGGATGATGAAGATTTGTCAGCTTCTGCAGTGGCCGTGTCTGATGGATTACCAAAGAGAGGCTTTGCCATACCAGGGGCAATAGAGGAACCAAAAGTAGTACCTTTGCTTCCAAATGCACCAAAAGGATTGGTTTTGGGGTCTGTTTTAGTTTCCTGGTTCGTTGATCCTTCTCCTATTGATGTCATGGTTGGGAATCCTCCTCCACTCTTGAAACCAAAGACTGGTGCCGAGCCGGATCCGAAGACTGGAGCGGTTGGATTAGTGGCTTGTGAAGGTTTTTCTTCCACCTTATCTTCTGTCTTAAGCACGGGTGATGATTTGGAAGGCTCCTCCTTCTCGTCAACCTCTATTTTCTTCCCACTGCCAAATCCTTTTGTTTCGCCTTGAGATGATGCTGCCGCTAGTGATCCGAAGCCCATCTGTGTAGTCGTGTTGGAACCAAAGACTGAGGTTGTAGTAGCAGATGATCCAAAGATGGGGGCGGTAGTTTTAGTAGGAGTCTTTTGAGGAGAATCCGTGGGTGCTGGTGCCGCTGGTGTGGCTCCAAATGTCGATGATGTTACTCCAAACGCTGATCCAAACGTTGTTGAACTTGGTGCTCCACCAAATGAAATGCCACCGCTGGCAGTAGAATTACCAACAGAACCAAATATCCCCGGTGATGTTGTATTTGATAACGATGTTCCGCCACTAAAACTAAATGACGCTTTATTGAACCCAGACATAAATGTCGACGTTGATGCAGGTGCCACGAATGGTAAGTCTTCATCTGCATCGGCTTCACTATCTATTGAATCGATTGATGATGCTGATTTATTATCACTGTTGTCATCATCATCATCTTGATTGTTTGTCGATGGCCTGCCGCCCATAGTATCAGCAACTCCGTCCAGTCCTAGGTCAAGTCCTGAAAGAATGCATTTATCTTCACTATCAGAACCTGTTGGTAATGTTGATGCGGTAGAATCTTGAACAATAGGTACAGATTGAGACACAGCCAATGGCACGCCCATACCAGCCGTAACATCTCCCACAACATTACTAACTTGCTGAGTAAAGTATGCATCCCACGATTTATGTTGTGGAATAAATCCTACCAAACTACCATCAGTACTTGCCAATAATGGATATGGATAACCAAGACTTTCCCCGCCTGGTGTCGAAGAGGTTGGTACAATTGATACACCCAAACCCATTAGATATAAAAATTCATCATCATCATTCGTTGGACAGGACATTTCAGATCCTTCCATTAATTCCAATACATCCCAGGATGCACCATCCTGTTCTTCTTTATGTAGTATAGCTACTTCACTTGCAACATTACACCCAACTAGTAACATATCACCACCACCACCGTGCTGTGCAGATGTAGGTAAGACGGCAGTATGAAAAACATGTTTACCACCTTTTGGTATTGAAAAGAATGGTACCACATCTCCCAATTCATTCCAAGCCCATTCTTTATTTCCCTCCTTCAATAATGTCCCTATTAGTAAATTAACCTCGTGTTCATTCGGATCATCTTCATCGTCTTCGTCTTCTACATAATCTGGATCAATAATAACACATGATAATCCAACTGCTAATGAAGAATTGGAATTAAACCAATGTAAGTGTGTAACTTTGTATGAACCATTCCCATCATCTGTATTAGATAAGGGATGTTCTATATATTGTACTGTATTTGTTGTAGAGGGTGTGATTATACCGAGTTTACCAGTGTTGGTACCAAATATAATACTTTCTTCGCCACCACTTGTTAGACATGTAATCATACAATCTTGAACAACATTTAAGTTTGACCACAAATTAACAGTTGGTGGAGAATCATTATTTCCCCCTGTTGTAGCATCCATCCATAAAACTTGATTATTTGGTGTAGTTGTTGATGTTGATACTGGTTCAATAACAGCCAAAAACTGATGTATATTATCACTATTTAGAAATTCCAACGTGGGGAATGATACTTCACTACTTGCTGCTGATTGTAATTCCCAACGTTTAGAGAATTGTACTTCAACAATATTATTCCCAGTAATACAAATATTATAACATACTAACAATCCATTATCATATCCAAGTAATAATAACCGTGCATCATTTGAACATGCCATATTAGTTACTTGACTGTTGTTAGTAGTATTATCTAATAATTGTAGATTACCAATAATTTTAAGTGAACCTCCTTGTATCTTCTCTTCATCTTCTTCTCCATCACTAGATGACAGGGTTGGTGGAATAAGTTGCACCGCCTCTAAAATATTGTTATGAGATATACGAAATGATAACCCTGGTGGTTGATATTGCGATTGTTGATGTGTGGAGGTAGAAGGGGTGCATAATAATTTACGACCTATTGGATCAGGACGTATCTGTTGTTGAGCAGTTTTATTATTATCTTCATTTCCCGCCGGTAGGGTGGTAAAAGATGTTAGAGACATTGCCTCTGATAGGTTCATATCTTCGACCATTGTTGTTTGATTTGCGTGGCGTGTGGAGCAAGCTAAGATAAAATTGTTGATTTTTATAAACTATCTAACGAAATCTATGGAGAACGTACAGCGTATTGTAAAACCAAATGTACTAAAGACTCTGCGTGTATATACACAACACCGTCTTACCTATATTGAGTTATATACAATTATCTTGCACAATCACTAATTGCCCCCCACTGCTTGCTAGCTTGCCTGTTTGTGGAAAAAATGGGAACTTAAAACAAAAATAGAAACTTCATATTTGAAGAAGGATTCAATGGCAAAACACAATCCCAAGTCCTTACCTATACATGGGATGGCTTTGACAAGCACTGGCAGGAAAATAGAGCACAACAAGGTAGTGGCAGACACCCAAACGTACGAATCGATCAGCTCGGTTTCCCTCAAAATTTGGGG
>Ga0214477_100815_pt1 | contig 19419 bp, 10 predicted proteins | sample M1_20Mar14CPVII9_FD_165058 | JGI IMG/M metagenome (GOLD analysis project Ga0214477, IMG submission 165058) | Marine eukaryotic communities from Monterey Bay, California, United States - M1_20Mar14CPVII9sort6BwellC16 | ecosystem: Environmental > Aquatic > Marine > Unclassified | place: USA...
CTACATATAAACATGATAAACCAGGTATGCTATGTATGGCGAATAGCGGACCCAACACTAATGGATGTCAGGTATGTTATCTTTGTTATCTTATTTGGTGTATGATAAATGGACATGACTATTTAAACCAGTCACTCACTCATATATCTAATCTACTCTCCCTCTTCATCAAGTTTTATATCACTTGTAAGAATGCCGAATGGCTTGACGGGAAGCATGGAAAGTCCGCGTTTGTATTGTTCTGTTGTATGAACTTGTGTGTTTATTATGAAGTCTAGATGATTTGGCTACTTCATTCGGCCTTTTACCCTTGCAAACCATATGTACTAACAAAAGAGTTATTTGCCATCTCTCTCCAACTTCTCTTCCAGTGGTGTTTGGACAAGTATTGGATGATAATGGCGAGAGCATGATGACAGTACGAAAGTGTGAGGCGGTGCCAACAAAAGGTAGTAATAATCAACCACGCTACCCAATCAGAATAGCGCAATGTGGAGAGCTTTGATATTAGTGTCACCATGATGATGTGAAGAGCTTCAATCGTTAATGTGATATGATAAACAACTCAAGAAAGAAATTATAAATACTAAGTCATAGTTGTCAGAGGTAAAGGGATACAATCAAACAACAGTGTAAGAGAAGTAAACAGAAGAGTTACACTTAATTACCTTCTAAAACCCCATCTTACTCATTATTTACAAACTCACATACTCTAAAAACGTATCAAAACTCTACTTCAGACTCTAAATCCTAATAGAAACACTCTTCGACTGTGGAGGATCTACATCCTTCTCTGTCATCTCCTTCCATCTCGCCTGTTCGGCTTTGTATGCTTCAGCTTTCTTCTTCTCCATTTTATCCTTGAATTTTTCTCTTTCCTCTTTCTCATTCACAGCCTGTCCTTGCATAGTCCTATACTTGAGATCTGCCTCAAACATTGCCCTGTCCCAAATGATTTCGATAAACTCGGCCTCCTTGATATTGATAGGTTTCTTGAGACTCTTGCGTAGATATTCACGCTTTGCCCATTCAGTGGCCATGTCTGATAACTCCTCCTGCTTTCGAGCCTCGTTGCGCTTTTCACGAGCAAGAGCAAGTTTCTGCTCTTGAGATGCAGCCTTTGCAGCTTTTTCTTCCTCGGTTTCCTCAGGTGCTTTCACCCATCCTGTACCATCCTTTTCTGCCTCCATTAAATCATTGTATCCCTTTGCACCCATCGAGAACATGTGTTCGACTTCTGCCACTCTGCTGAAGCCAATCTCTCTCATACCCTGGATCAACATATGATCTAAACTATTTGTATCCTTTGCTGCATTTGCAACAACACATTTGCCAGCTGCCTTGTCAATAGCCAAGCATTCAGTAATGATGCGCAAACTCTCCTCACGAGAGAAGGTGTCTCCTTCTCCAAAGGGTGTATCTACCACATCAGTTACATTGACAAGGCCAAATGCGCATGAAGCCTCTGGCTCATCATTCCATTTAGGAACAACCACCAAAGTGTAAGCAAATGTAGTTGCCTTACTTTTCAACAATTCCTCAGCTTCTTTTAATGCGTCTCCTTTGATACCTGTAGCATCGCTAACCAAAATAGCAACATTCTTGACACTCTCAGCCTTCTCGGCGGCATCAGCAATATCACTCAACTTACTAATATCGCCACCATCTAAGTGTGCCACCCAAGATGAAACATCTGTTAGTTGCTCAACAGTTGGCAATGACGCACCCTCTGAAAAGTCCAACTTATCTAACAAGCCGGTATACCTAGCATTCCTCCCAATAAGACGCTTCTTGGCTAATTTCATATCCTCTACATGAGCAACAATCTTAGTAAATGGGAAATGGGGTGAATCTTCATTGTTTAAAAAGGCAAGTATTTCCAATGATGCTGGTTGTTCGGGATCAAAACCTGAAATCAATACAGATGTACCAAGATCAGATCGTAGGATAGTATTGGGTAGTTGCGAGTCAGCGAGATATCCCATAATCTCATTTTGTTTCTTAATCGTTTCCTCTTCTTCCCGAGTATATAGTGAATTGGTATCAAATCCTAGTGTACCATATTGATTGAGACTTGTGGTAGATGACGTGACTGTTGTTGCAATGTGTTTATTATTGATAGAAGGTGTGAAAGCACATACTCCAGTGATTGCAGAGCCAAGAATAGCAATGGATAGCTTCATATTTTATTATTTATTTGTTTGTAGTGTTGAACTTTGGTAATAAGTCTAATAGGTAGATATATTATAGAAAAGAAGACAAGAGATGAGATGTACCAAGTTGTACTATGAGTTGAGTTTGCAAGTGTTGGTAGTAATAAAAAAAACAAATTACATTCTTCGACACATAATAAATCATACCACCATCAAAATCATATGATGCACTCACCAATGCCAATATATGATATGAATTGGGGTGTTATCGTCGTCTTTGCTTGATTGTTCGGCATTTGCCATTTGCCAGCTTGTTGTTTTGGATTTGACAGGCCAGGATACCCTTGAGGATACCTACCCAAGATACTTACCTAAAAGATGTCACAGTATGGTAACTGCATTCAACTCTAACAACACAATCAATTATCAATTGCTGTTGTATGAATACGCTAGCTCAAGTCTCGTATGTGATTGGGAAAGGACAGAGGAGCATGATCAGCTCAACAACGTACACTACGCATATCCTACATGTTGGTATCCTGAGACCTAATAGAGCTAGCCGCGAGCGAGTTACAAAGGTACCTACTGTTCAAAAGTAAAAAGCAAGGTTCTTGACACAACATAAGATATTATTAGATTACCAATTAGGTTACCACCCATCAAACAAGCCTTTGCCTACTTCACTTTCTGCAGGCTTTTCAACAGCACTTGTCTCAGCTTCCACTCCAGTATCACCATTTCCATTTTTATTCAAAGTATCAGTTCTTTCTTCCATTACTGGAGGTAAATCCAAACCCTTCTCTTTCGCTGCCTCCCGTGCTGCCTTGGCACGCAATTCGATTTCCTTCTTTTGTTTGTTTTCTTGATCTTCAACAGCTCTCTTCATATCTGTCGGACTTACCACTACACGAACATCCAATCCATCTTCTCTCGTAGTATCAACAAATGCCTGTCCATCATCATTGTCAGTTTCCGGTGCAAGCTGCAACGCTACATGTCCCATCCGTCCAGCTCTAAAGTCTTGAAGTACCTTTCTTGCTGCATTCTCGGGATCACCCTTGCACTTGTTATCAGCAACAATGAAGAGCATATCTTCACCAGTTGGGATACGATCTTGATTAGCTGCCGCAAATGCCATCCATGTGCTGGCTGATCCGTCAGTATTCTCGGACCCCCAACGAGCTGCAATCTTCTGCTCTGATAATGGCTTCATTGGGTCAAACCCATATCTTTCTTTACATCGTTGTTGCCACTGAGGCGCTGCTGTTGTTTCTTTGCCCATCAATACGAGGTTTTGAATTCGATCACACAAGTATGCGGCGACTGCTTGGTTATCGTATGCACCAACGCCTACACTATTACATGCTGCCAGCAGCAATGCATCATTCTGATCAAGCATATCTGAGGGAATGATACCTGGAAGATGCGCGTTATTCACAGTTTATGAAGTGAATGAGAGATGATAGAAACTTGCATTAGTACATGAGACTTGCAAAGGCAGTTAAACAAAGGCAAATGTAGGTCAAATGAAGTAGTCAAATCACCAAGACTACGTATTGAGCACAAACATTCACATGACAAAACAATACAAACGCGAACTTTCCTGGACTATCCAATAGTTCAAACCCCTTCTTTCGTATATTGTTACTCCCATTATTGTTGCGTGTACTACGACTGCCGGCACCAGACGCTGATGTGGAATACTTTTCAGTGGCTACTCGTATCCATTGGAGTGAGCGTGTAACTCCGGGAGTGTTGGCAGTGCGAGCTCGTTTCCGTCCAATCAAACGGTTAATCAGTGCCGACTTTCCAACATTTGGAAATCCAATAATACCAACTCGAAGTGGTCGATCATTCAACCCTCTCCTATTCCGTCGTTCATTTACATGTCTCCCAGCTCGATAGACAGCTCTTGATATTGCATGTGTACCCTGGCCTCTCTTGGCATCTACAAACAATACCTCTTCCACTCCATCACCAAAGTCACCAACCAAACTATTACTATCACTTTTATCTTCTTCGTCATTATATTTACTCCGTTCTTTCTTCAATTGTACATTTCTATTCCTCTCTTCGCCGCCTAACTTTTCATCCCATCGATCTGCGCCTAGTGCTAAATATGCACTCTTCCATTCTTCTCTACTTCGTGTAGTAACCGTATCAACTCTTGTTAATACCACCACACGTGGACGGCCCGCAGTCCATTTACCAACCTGCGGGTGTGCCGTAGCCTTGGGAGCACGAGCATCTCGTACTTCTATAACAACATCTACTGACTTTAATGTTTCAGATAATTGTCGTTCGGCTTTAGCAATATGTCCGGGGTACCAATTCACCTTTGGACGTTGATATCCTGATAATGAGAAATCATTTGGATTTTCTTTTTGATCTATATTAGAGTTTGATGAATAATTAAGTGATGTTATTATTCCTCTTGCTATTCTATTGTTATACTTTTGTAGTGCTACGACAGATTTAGTTGTTGATGATGTTGTTGAAATGAATGCACAATTCGCTGCTCGAACTCGTATAGCAGCTGATAGTAGTGAGGATACTACCATTATTGACCGTGTTATTATCCAACCGTTCATTAATATTATTCTTCTTCTCTTATTCGATTGCAACTTATTATGTGTTCTTGATGGGTGATTGGTATGTTGAAGTGATCGTGATGGATTTATAAATTCAAGGCAACACATCAATAGAATGTAGTATAATATATTGTAATACTACTTTAATGACGCTTCTACTACTATAAATCAGAGGTAGTGAGGATTTTTAGTGCCAATGGTAGATTATTGGTGAGGTGATGGTCGAAGGCACAAAAATAACGGTAGGAACAAACTATCGCCATTCTCAAACGATGGAAATTATTTATGGTAACAAATGAAAATAGTTCCTGACTATCATATTTGGATTTGTAAATGACAAAAGGTGAAGAAGTTGTGAATAATAATCTAACATATATTTATAAGAGACAAGAAGTGTGTGGTAGAACATTATAATACATGCGGCGGACAGCGGAAGATAACACATAATCTCCAACATACGAAGGTGATATAATTTATCATATTATCATGTCGTTTGATGTACCACCGTCTTCTTCGAAAAGGATGACTTTCAAGTCAAATATTGAAATACTGGGATCATTACTCAAGAATAATACTGGGCCCTCGTCTAAATCTCTCACATCAGATGAGATAGCTGCTTTAGAGCAACTACATTCTTCGATATTATCATCTTTTTCTGATGAAAATAGTACTAGTAGTAAAAGTCTCATGTCAAAGAAAGGTATGAAATCAATGAAATCTATAACTGAGAGTATGAAAGAGAACGAAGAAGATGAAGATTTAACAATTGCCTATAAGGATGTTTTATTATGCAATGGTATTACTGCCGTAGGCATACAGAATGTTATACAATTCCGTACAGGTCATTCATCCAATTCAATAAAGACAATACCATTAAGAAACGCTACTCGTGTTAGTGGTCATAGACTTGGGAAGATGATTCAATCATATAATGGAAATAAAGCTTCTTATGGATTGCGTATAAGTGAGTTATCACAGTCAGATAGGGGTTCAGAAGTGTCTCTATCTGTAAGCAGTTATGTTCCACCAGAATGGACAAAATTAACAACAACAGATGTCAAGACTAGGCTTACAAAGTTATTATCATGGGATAATCTTGCCAATTGGCAATTTAGTATCGTTGAGGTCTCCCGGTTGACTAACCATCCTTTACTGTTTGTTGGATGGGTGTTATTCTGTGAACCTATATCTTTCTTCATGTGTGAAAGTACTACAAAAGACGAAGAAGATAAAGAGCAAACACCATATCGATATAGATTTGCAGAGCATATCGACATCAATCCTGAACGGATATGTAATGTTTTACGAGAGATTGAAAGCCGGTATAATAGTGATGTTCCATATCACAATAATATTCATGCGGCCGATGTTACACAAACATTGCATTGCATTTTTCAAATGATGGACCAAGCTGAATTGATGCGCATCTATAGTCCCATGACAATCTTTTCACTATTGCTTGCCGCAACCTATCACGATGTTGGTCATGATGGATATAATAATACTTTCCATCAAAATGCATTGACACCATTTGCTATCCAGTACAATGATGTCTCTGTATTAGAAAATATGCATAGTCATATTGGAAACTCTTTACTGTTTGGAGAAGAGAAACGAGATGAATGGGATCTATTTGGATCATGGCCAAGAGATGCACAAATGTCTGCCCGAAAAGTGATGATATCTGGAATTCTTGGAACAGATATGAGCGGTCACTTTACACATATGGAAGAGCTTAATGCAGTTGTAGAAGAAGTGCATCGATTGCAACTTAAAGAGTTTGGTACTGATGAAGAGCAACCGATTTTGTCGATACTGAGTGCAAATCTTGATATCAATGAATCTTGTGATGAGCAATCGCAACCACCAAAGCTCGTTGAGGAATGTAAAAAGTTAGCGGATCTCTTGTTGATCTTCCTTTTACATTCCGCAGACGTATCAAATCCAGCCAAAAGGCAAGATGTTACAATATATTGGGCTGAAAAGGCACTATTTGAGTTCTTTTTGCAAGGTGATAGAGAGAAGGAAATGGGTCTACCTGTTTCACCTCTTTGTGACCGGACAACAGTGAAGAAGCCTGACTCTCAGATTGGTTTCAGCAAGTTCGTGATACAGCCCGCTTTTGATCTGTTGGCAGAAATTATACCAAGAGTTAATGAGGAAGTTATACCTATAATACAATCCAATTTGAAATATTGGAAGAAAGAGAAATCGAGACATATTGTACAATAAGTGTAAGGTAAAGTAAAAGTTATCAACAATCCTTGCTATACCATACATGTCCTATCACTTTACTCAATTGCCCTTCTCAAATTGAACAGGAGCTGTGCGTGCTGCTGCTCCAGCCGCTGCCTTATCACCCTCTGCTCCACCGAATCCTTTATCAGCAACGAATTTACTAGTAGCACCTCTCTTCAACCTATCATACTGTGCGTCGGCATCTTCGGCATTAACGTCTCTTGTTGGTCTGTAAATACTCGAGCTCGACACGCCTTCTCTATCAAACATGGGACGAGAGTATGTATTATATTCATCATCGCCGCCAAACCCTGAGGATAAGCCTGCATTCTGAGAATATAATCGTGAATCAACACCTCCCGCACCTCCAGCACCACCCGATCCAGTGTGTGTACCCAATGCAATCTTTTCAGATATATCTCGATCACCTTCCAAACGACGTTTCTTTTTAAGATCCTCTTCTGCTCCATCATCTTCGGCAGCCATACCAGCTCTTTCAAGACGGTATTCCTTCTCACGTTCACGACGTCGTTCGGCCCTCAACCGATCACGTTGGATACGAGCATGTTCATCTTCTTCATTGTTATTATTGCTTTGTGATTGTTGATCATTGTTACTACTTCCTCGTTGTGTGACACTTTCTACTGAGTCATCGTCATTCTTATCATCATGCTGGACACGAGCTGATGTACCCTGATGTGATTCCTCCGCCGATGGCATTCCCTGTTGAATTGGAGCTGTGGTCACTGCTCCTCCACCACCACCACGCTCCATCCTAGCCTTATTCGCCAATTCACGCAATTCCTCTTCTCTTCGTTCTCTTTGATCTAATACCAACCGTTTCTGAACAGTGGCACGTGTACGAACTTCCTCTCTGGCCTGTCGTTCGGCTACATATAAACTTTCTGACAATACCGCAAAGTTACTATTAATTGTAGCATCATCCCTCAATCCTCTCCCATCCGCGGCTAATCGTTTGTCTAATGGGATTGTATATCCTCTTGTATTCTTCCAATTTGATATACATGCGGGGACATTCCATGCCTCACGTTCCTCCTTACTTAATTTCTCAGGAGGGGCGTGCAATACTGGCACGGGATCCTCGGCCGGTCCACGAGGTGCCTTACGATGCATATGCTTCGGTGGTTGCATAGGATCGATCTGTGCTGGTACCATACGAATAACACGTTGTGATGCTTGGGGATTATATCCTGGTGCATTTTCATTAGGCGTATATCGGATAAATTGTGTACGTTCATGTGCGGTGGCAGAATCTTTAGCAGCAGTTATAGCCGATCCGGTTGGTTTATCCATTGCCACCTTTGATGAAATTAGTGATGCCAATGCACGTTGTGTCCGTTCTGCTGTTGATAATTCATCGTCTTTTGTTGGTAATGCAATATCCTCCTGAGTTGGTTGAAATCCACGTAAATCTGAATGTTTAGCATATACCTTTTTATTTGCATTAGTTCCACCGGTAACGATTGCATCATAGGATACTTTCCCGTTGGCATCAACCGTTGCTGATAATACATCTTTTGTTATTATTGCACGTCCTTTAGGATTATTGTTTAAATCAGATGCGCCCCCACCACTACTTTGCTTTTTGATATGAGGATTGCCTAAATGTCTTGGATATTGAGCAACCTAATTATTTATACAATATAAAAACAAATAGAATTGAATAAAAATAATAATTGTGAGTATATCATTATATATATTATGCAAACCATTTTAACATACATATAAATAATAAGTTGTACATATAAAAAATACACTTACATGTATCTCAGGGAAACTCCCACCATCATCAAAATCAGCAGTAGATCGAGGAACGAACATACTCTTTTTATTTATTGGTAATTTACGTTCCTCGGGTGATAGTTTCGAGAACCGTAATGCTGCATTACATCGCTCTGTGTAAGAAGGGACTTTATTTTTCTTAGTTGGTGAAGTTGTTGTTTTTGTTGTGGTGGTTGTTGTTGATGTTTGGGATACAATTGCAGTGGTATTATCATTAGAAGTGGTATTAGCGCCACCGATAGATCCAATTTTATTACCCGATCGGGTAGGAGCTGGGAGATATAGGGATGCCATCGTATCGTCAAAGTGTTGAAATTAGTAGTGTTTTTGTTGGTTGTTCAGTTTTCATTAGAAAACTCCTAATTTGAGGCTAGGTACATAAAAGGTATCCTGATAAAATCCAGTGTTGAGAGAAAGTAATAATGAAGCATAGGATAATAGGATAAAGGAAGCATAAAGATGTTATATGTTAGAATATAAACATCTAATAATCCATTCAGCTAGGAGGTCAGTAATACATGACAATACGGCAAAGAGTGATATGGTTGTCTCAAAAGATATGTACAATGGTGATAAGCCTCAACATCCTTCTCCAAAATTAAATACACAACAAGATGAAGAACTGTCTTGGAAGAGTTTATTGCCAGCAGTAGCTGTTTCTATTATGGTATCGATTGCAGCATATTATGCTTGTGGTAGCACTATTGATATGATGGAAGATGTGCTGGTTGCAACGGTACGGACAATTGTACAACTTACTTTATTGGCATCATTACTATCTCCACTATTCAAACTTGTTGACGGTCAAACAAAAATAAAGACTACAAAGTATAATACTGCACCACTCTTGGTATTGGGATATGTATTCTTTTTCATGTTACCCCTCGCTGCATGGGAGGCTTCCTCCAGGAGCAAACTAACTTTACATCCGATGAGTATAAACAATTCATTGCTACTCAATAACAATATCGTTCTGGTGATAGTAATGGTGTCTCTTCTTACAGCGGTATCGTTAATGGGGGCGGTTGCTTTGTTCGTTATAGTTAAACCAAAGCCATGGTACAGTCCTCGACATGTGATACCACTCTGTGGTATGTTATTTAATAATGCACTGTCGGCCATATCGGTATGTTTGGATATCTTATTCTCTGAATTGCAATCAAAGCAACGTGATACAATTGAGTTAATGCTCAGTTTTGGTTCGGATCCATGGAGTGCAACCCGACCAATACTAAGATCAGTTCTTTCAAGTTCAATGAAACCTCAGGTATGTATGTTAGACAAATGTTTGTTTAGTATACTATGGTGTGCTTATATGTTCAACTCTCTCATATATCTCTTTGAATAGATTAATAGCATGAATGTTATAGGTATGTAGTACACTGTGTGAAAAATGTGCATAAGATGTGTCATCTCTCTCATTCTCTTTGGCTTTTAAAGGTATTGTTGCAATTCCAGGCATGATGACCGGGAATTTATTAGCTGGCTCTTCTCCTCATAAAGCAGCCAAGTATCAAATGATGATAATGATCCTTATCCTTGGTGGGAACTTCATATCAACTGCCATGACAACCGAACTTTTGCTGTTGAATGTATTTGAGAATGGGGCATTAAGAGATGACTGGATTGATAATAATGATTCATTACGATTATCACAGCTCATTTCTTCCATTATGGTTCCTTGGAAATCTCAGTCAAGTATTGGTGGTACTAAGCAGGACAGTGAAAGTACTCTTGATAGCTCAGTGATTGATGTAAAGCTTACTTCGGATAGGGAATTGACGAATAGTGATAACCCTTTCTTTTCTCTTTCATTGAGAGAAGGGTCATTTGCCAATAACAAGAGAAAGATGACAGCTGACTTTACTGTTCCAAACAGTGGTGATATTGCTATTCTAGAAGGAGTCTCTGGAGTCGGAAAGAGTACTCTTCTAAAAAGTATTGCAATGTTGAACTCAGGAATGAGACTCTCTGCTTCGGCCGGTTCCATGAAAGTTTCTCTGCAAGGGAAAGATAGGGATTCCTATCTGCCTCAAGAGTGGAGAAAGCAAGTTCTATATGTACCTCAACAGATATCTTCTACTCTTCAAGGGACACCAAAATCATTCATTCAATTCATTGCTCCGTTTCATCCTCAGTTTACTCTAGAAGCATTGACGCTACAAACAGTGAGATATTTGACAGCATTTGATTGTGCCCATATACTTGAGCAGTCGTGGTCAGAACTATCCGGAGGCGAATCTCAAAGGGCACTATTATCAATTGCTCTTGCTCTCAAACCAAAGATACTCTTGGCTGATGAATCGACGTCTGCGCTACCTAACGATATGAAGTTAAAAGTTGAATTGGAATTGAAAAGAAGTGGTGTCACAATCATAATGATTTCACATGATCAAGAACAAATAAACAGGCTCGGTACAATGCGACTAAGTTTGGCTGCAGTTTGATGAGTAGTATAATCATAATATCTGTAGTAAATAATATGTAAATATGAATCAGAATTATAGCATGAGACATATCCCTCAAGATGTTTACCTCTTCAATTTAAGTTAAGCTACACATGTTGTAGCTTGATATTGCTTGTCATATCCATCAACCTCTTGGTCGAGTTCTTCCCAGCTTTCTTCGAACAAATCTCCACTTATAATACGCCGTGCCATTGATAACTTTGGCTCTTTGTGTTCTGGATTATTGCACAAATCTATAGTCATAGCTTCTGCCTTTGTCTCATCGGAACACCAGGATTCACACCACAGCCACTTTTGAGGGAGAGAGAATATCCGAACATCATGTTGTGCATAGTTAGGTAGATCCTGATCAAGATTTGCAAGGCTGTTCGGGTCTGCAGAAAGACTCTGGTATATACTTCGGAGCTTGTCGCCAACAAGTTCACGTCTAAATCGTTCAAGATCGACAACATATAAGGCTGAAATATGATACGGCTTTCCTCGAAGGTGTGAATTCCAAAAGCCAGTCTTCCAAAATGCATATCCAAGGTTCTCTATTCTAGATTCACACATCGGTGTGTACCCATACGGTGCTCCTTCCAAGTCTAGATTCCACAATTCAGTCATATCACCTCTGACTACTTGATCTGCATCAACATAGATGATCTTCTTCACATCAAGAGGGAATAGTACGTCTAAGAAGAGGATTTTATACCCCCAGATTATCCGTTGTTTCTCTGATTGACTCCTTAGCCACTCTGGCCACTAGACAATCGAGTAGGAGACGTGGATAGTTAGTTTGTGAGAATGAGTACAGTACTTCTCTTCAACAACAAATAACTGTCGTGTGAAGCTTACCTTGTATGTCACAAACTCTACTTGGCACCCGATTTTATCGGCCATGTACTTAGCAGATGACTTGAAGGAGGGTGATAGGAACTAGAAAGCAAAGGGTGAAACGTGAGCGGACAAAATAATATATGTGACATGTATAAATTGCATGAGCTTCTTACATTCTCAAACAACCAGAACTTCACTGGTGATGATGTTCGCTTAGTAACAGAGAGCATCATGATTTTGAGTAAACGTTCATACGCATGACCGGTGGCCAGAGAAAAGACGTGAACAGTCTCTTTCTCATCTCCTTCCTGAGTTGTAGCAAGACTCTCTTCCTCATCAAAAATACTCGCATCTTCATATCCCTCTCTTCGGTTAACTAAAAGAAGTCTTCCTTGATTAGAAAAGTCCTTCATTACAAGTGTTTTTGAGGTACTTTCAGAGGAATTGGCATTCTTTGCGAGCTTTATCTTGCCTCTCTGTGAAACAGTACCTTCCACAATGTTATATATTTCTGATCCTCTCGACTTTTCTGCAATGCGCAGATCCCATACACCAGGATTGGCACGGAGCTGCCAATATCCTACAGTCTTCATGACAAGAGTATCGGTGTGTTCTGTTGCTAGTTGTTGATCTGGGGAGTAAGAAGATATCTGCTGTGATCCATCTGACTGTACCTCTGCTATTCTTTGAGTCAACGAGTTTGTTTTGGATCTATCCAAAGTCAATTTTAAACCATTAGGTGGGGTGCTTTTGTTTACATCATAACATTGCCCAAACAATAGCAGACTCTTGAGGCCGTATTCAATAGTCGATAAACCAGTACCATTGTCACCACATCCTACTTGAGAGTCACATCTTAGATTATCACTATCTTGAATGGCATTTGCCTGTTGTACATCCCATATTTCAGGCACGTCCATTCGAAGTGTTAGGACATGATTGGTTGGTAAGTTTTGAAACAATGCTGTGGATGAGGTACTATCCCCAACAACAAATCTGTAGTAGCTGGAAAGTGGAACATCATTGCTGACTACTTGACGAGGTGCAATAACTAGTCGTAGTGGTAGCTTTAAGACATCACGGATGGCCAAGAGTAATGGTGCTACTCGTTGAGTTGGCTCAGTCAACGGATCCAAGATAACTGATACCTTTACTTGTAGGTTCCTACTAGAAGAAGAAGCGTCTTCGTTCCAAGAAAAGTAAAGTGGATTGTCATTGATTTGAAGCGAATCAAATGTTGCAGCAACATCTTGCGTTTTTGATGTTGACGCTGATGATAAAGACATGGCTTCATTAAGAATAGCTGCGACAGTACCAACAGTATTGTGAATGATATTATCTGCTTCCTTCTTTGATGTTGTATCTTGATGGAAATGTGGTAACATTATTTTGGTCATTGCATGTGTTCGATCCATTTCCATGTTGACAAGCATGCTCAGATCAGATGTACTAATTGATGAATCTTCTCCAATTGGTACATAAACTCGTCCATTTGATACATAAAAGTTCTTATCTTCACCTGCTGTAAACTTTGCCAAGGGACATGACATCTCTCCCTTTGCCACATTAACCATCTTGTCAAGAACATTGGCGTTGATATCTTTAATCTGACTTATAAATGTAATTGCATCTTCAACAGTATCGTATGAAGCGTCGATTATGGCTTTTACAAGCTTGTTGATATCATCAGGGTCAAACTGTGACGCAACACAGAAGACCTTTGCCAGTACTTTTGATGTAGGTGTGGTAGGCGTGGTTGAGGAAAGGAGTCTAAATGCCAATGAAGTTGATTTCGTATCATGCCATTTATCTGAAGGAGAAGTCATCACGGCAAGAAGTGATATCGCAGCCTCCAAACCAACACTTGTGTTGAGATCAAATACACCGTCAATCATGAAAATTGCATCAATCTCGTTGTAATCTGATAATAGTGGTGCCTTGGGAAGAATGAGTGATTGCCAAGTCGATTCAGGAGAAATCAAAGTGTATTCTGCAGAACCGCTCTCTTTCAGTAGTGGGTGGAATTGCTTATACACTTTGTCTCCTTTCAATACGGTAGCATATATCGATCGAGGTGCAGTATCAGTAATCACTCCCTCCTGTACCAAATTCATGATATGGCTATTTTCATAAGAAAGGATCTCATTAACGCCTGCTCCAAAAGCCTCCATATCAGAACCATCAGGTAGAGGTAACCCATTGAAGAAGCTCATACCTGGTCGGAGTAGTTTGTCAGCCGCATATTGGACTGCCGATTCATATGTGGTGTCGTTTGGTTTACTTTCATCACTACTAATGCCTCCTGATTTGACCAGGTCTTCCAGCTTAGTCTGTACACTATTCATCTGATGACTCTGAACGACGCCAATCTCCATCAATAATGATAGATGAATACCGAGATATTCTGTGATTGACAAATCATCTCCTTCATATTGAAACAAATCATGTGAAACTTGAATCAAGCATGAGATTGCTGCCATACCACCATACTCCTTTGATATATATTTTTGCAGTATGAAAGAATCTCGAGCATTAAAACTGCGGTTTCCTTCATTCCAAGGTTCAACCGGTGATGCTACTCCTTTTGAAACATCTTCATTGTTAACAATCAATACTCCCAGTCTGAGAGGAAACTGGCTGTTCAAAAGTTGTCCAATCATATTGAAAGCAGGCGGTGTAGTCCCATCCGCAGGATCAATAACCATCAACATCGTAAATAAGTTTCGCCGCACTGTCGGTGCACCACCAAATTGAGATCTATACATCATCTCTTGTATTGATGTAGGCCAGCTTCTGTATCCTGGATCTTTTTCGATATCATTCAAGTATAGTACAGCATTCTTACCCCCTCTAGCCACATCAATTCTTATCTTTTCTTCTGTAGGGGTGTCATCTGACAAGCCAAACATATCCATTGGATCTGGTTCATTTGTCAAGGAGCTCTCGTCTTGATCATCAAAGCCTTTCTTCCCCATTTGTTTCAGTTCTTCAATCCCCAAGTCGTATATCTTTCTAGCTGACTGTAGTGCTTGCCACTCATCTTCTGATTTGTCCTCATCTCCTCCTAGTAATGACAGTGCATTCTTCAATGTTGGTCTGACCTTTAGCTCCAGCTCACGCAATCGCTTGTCCTCTGATCGTAACACATCAAGAAGTTGGAATACATTAAATGATGGGCGTTCAACATCTACCAAACGACTGTTTACAAACAATCCAAAAGCGGCATCACCCCAACCAGGAGAAACGGCACCCACTTTCGTTGCCAGGCTGGACGCCTCTTCTGCTAATTGTTCGTATGATTCAGGCACCTTGACATTAACCAATGAGTGAGCCACAGATGGAAGGTTCTGGGATACACCTTTCAATGTTTCTAATGGATCGTTTGATGCTGTGATTACAGTTGTCGCTTGAAGAGATAACGGACGGCGTTGCCAAGCCGGTGGAACTATTGATTCTGAACGGAGTTGAGTTGGATGTGAATGTATCAAGGCAGTCTGCAGTGATTGCACATCAGTTGGAAGTGGATCATCATTTTTGTCTCCAAGTCTTCCTAACAACGTATCAAGATTCACGCCAGCTAAATATTCATCTCTAGCTGGATCGTCAGGATTATGTCTTGCATCTGCAACATCTAGCTCATCTTTTCCGTCATTTGTCTTATCATCTGAACTTCCTTCATCAAATGCCTTGTACTCTAAATTTCGAATGTCCAATCGCACTCCATATCCCTGTAAAGCCGTTGGTATTGCTCTTGATGATGATATGTCCTTCCTCGATTTCATCTCTTCTTCGTATGGAATGTATCCCATGTGTCTTACGACAAACCGAACCTGAGAATCTTTCAATGATTGATAGAGTGATGCAAATGCTGTAGTTCCAACTTGACCATACAAAATGGCAATTATATTGACATCATTTCTTTCTTGAGTTGCTGTTGTTGGGTAGGCTGACTCGTCTGGAAGCTGCATTAGCATACTAGATGCTGTTGTGCTCTCAGTGCCTGCATTCTCATCCTTCGACTTGAGTGCATCTATCGCAGCTGATAATAGAGATTTATCCAAAATCACTTGTTTAGCCAATATTTTATCAATATCATTGTCATCTTTGATAATACGTGATATAACAACAAATGCCGCTGGAAGGTTATCATCAACTTCTTCATTATTATTGATATTGTATAAGCCAAATGATATTGCTGCATCTCTAGCCAATGAACGGTGCATCTCACAATGTGGACTATGTGCTCGAAGTGATAATGACATTGGTAGTAAGTTACCATCTAATGTAGATGATGTATCTGATAATGCAATAGAAGCTGCCTCGAGAGCAACTTGTGTAGAATTTTGTATTGTCCAATCTATATCTTCATTACTATTGACCCAATTATCTAGAGATGGGATAGGCTTTTCTACCAATATATCTAAATATTTCCATACCAATGAACTACTAGTCTCTTCCACTGAATCTTTATCATTCTGGTTCTTCTTATTCTTACCAATAGATGTATCTACATAAGCCCATGTTTCACAAATTGCTGAAAAGATTGTAGTTGGCCAGTTATATGCTTTAACTGATGCTTCTATTTCCCTCCGTCCTTGTGAAGTTATTGGTTTGTTAGCTGGTATAGTATGCGTATATTTATCATTGTTATCAAAGGATGATAGTGACCGACGTTGATTTGTAAAAGGTGTTGAAATATCATCGTCATTATCATTGGCAGCAGTATTGTCTTCAGTATCACTACCAAAGAAAGACCAACAGTGCACTACGTCTGATATCAAACATACTGAATAGATAAATATAAACAATATCAGCCGTATGGGCGGCCTTTGCAATGCTGTGGCGACCATTATAGTAAGTGCAACCGGCGCTACTATTCTAGACTACTAGTAAACCTAAAGCTCACTGTTTCGCCCAACAGCAATTGATTAATTATAGTAAGTGGCTGTACTAACAACACACTCGATAAGTATCATGATATCGATCTGCTAGAACCGGTCACCGGCCACCGGTATCCTAAAAAATTAAAAAATGCACCTCTTGATCTCAAGAATTTCGCGGTGAACAAAAAGAGTTGTGGTGCAGGGATAATAATAGATTAGATATAGAATAATATAGCATTGTCAATGGAGGTAACACCAACACAATTCCGTAGATCGGTTACAAAAGATACGGTCGATACAAAAGAAGCACCGGCGCCGGTACCAAAAGTAATTGCAATTGCATTGCAAAAACAACGTGACAATAACTCCTCAACAACCAAGCATGAGAACTTTAGTCAAGCTATCAGAAGAGCAAACAAAAGGATTAAATTTCCCACTTGGTTGTCCAGTGTGGTATAATTTTTCTCAAAGTTCATGCTTTAGTGGTGTAGTACAGACTGTTCATTTGGATATAGTTCAAAAGAAATTAGTATACACTGTATCTCGTAAAAAATCTCATTCGAAATCTGATACAAATGATAAACAGTCTTTGGTATTAGATACTGTATCCGAAGATGATATATCCTATTCTTTCAATTGCCCAGTTACGCTAACTTCAAAAAGTGATGATGCTGCTGCTGATGATGATGGTGATGTTTCTTCAAACAAAAAGATGGCAGGTGAGATTATGTTTGCTGAAAATGTAGAAGATGAAATGCTTTATGTTGTGAAGCTTATTCCTTCTGGAGTTGAGGAAGGAGGTGAGAGCCATATTATTCGATTTGAAGATGGTGTAAAAGCTAGTCGATTGCGGTATAGGGAAGCAGTGGCTAAAGCTGTATCTTCTAAGCAGCAGCAACATTGTGACGATATAAAAAAGGATTGTGGACATACCTCTAATGTTGGCGTGGAAAAGGTAGAAGCTGTATCGTCGTCTGAGGAAGAACATTCCTTAGAAGAGAAGTTAGTAGTCCAACAGCGCCCAAACCAAGCTGTCAATGTTGGAGATAAGGCTGTGAGTAAAGAGCAATGCAGCAGTAGTAGTAAAAAGAAGAAACTACAGAAGAAACCTCAACCAAACAAAAAGAAGGCTGAAATCAAGTACAAGCCAAGAAATAATAACCACAAGAACTCATACTACGGCCCATCAATGAATTCCAAGGCCAAGTTTCCAAGGCGTAATGTCCGTGATGAGTTTGGAAGGATGCCCCAGAAGAAGGAAGGGAACAAGAACCTTGGAGGACCGAAGAAAAATGCTGGCCAAGACCACCAAGTCCAGGCAAGCCTTGGAGGTGGTGCATCATCTAGTCAAGCATTCAAACAACAAAAGGTGGAAAAGACTGAGAAGGCACTGCCCATCAAGTGGGAACCACCAGCAAAAGAACAACAATCCTGTCTCCATTATGAAAATGATGGGGCTATTTGAAGACTATCACGTAGGTGATAGCCGCTGCTTTGTGCGTGCACATAGAGAGTCATGCTACGACTGACATAGTGGATATACTATATATAATACATTTGTTGTAATCCCAACCCATAGCTGCAATATGTTGTGCTGTAAATGAACTGATATTTGGCCAGACACATGGCGTCTTCATCCCGTCCTTCCTCATACATCAAAGTGACAACCCCTAACTAGACCTAACCGATAGACAACGCCCATCCCGTTCAATGTACCGCTAAGAGGTCAGTGCTCTATCGCTCCTCTCAATGAATACCACCCTATAACCAATGTCATCCCTTCAATTTACCTTCCAACACACCAAATAATAAACCCAACAATCCCCAACCCCGGCAATTCCTACCTGAAAAGAAAAGAACAAGATAATCATGCAAACGCAAAGAGTTCAAATTCAACGAATCAATATACAACTGATGTATTTATTTTACCATCACAGAAAATGAATGATGTTAGACTGACATCAAAAAATGTCCAACAATCAACAAATCACGTCAGCGCCCAATCCAACCAATCTATCCACTAATCTACAATGATAATAAATACCATACTAACGATATTATAATGCTTATTTAAGCTTCTTCTTGGGACGAAGCTGAGATGAATGTCCACACTTCTTCTTCCTGCAGTTGGTGGCCTTGGGTGGTAAACGTGCGTAGCACTTACGGCAGATGGACTTCTCACAGTTGTATTTCCTTGCAAGCATGGCAAGGGATGGGTCATAAACACCTCCACGAAGTCTCAATACAAGATGGAGTGTAGACTCCTTCTGGATATTGTAGTCTGATAATGTACGTCCATCCTCAAGCTGCTTACCAGCAAAAATTAAACGCTGTTGATCTGGGGGAATACCCTCCTTGTCTTGAATCTTCGTCTTGACATTATCGATGGTGTCGGAGGGTTCGACATCGAGTGTGATGGTCTTACCCGTTAGGGTCTTTACAAAGATCTGCATGGTTATATTCT
>Ga0214477_100816_pt1 | contig 19386 bp, 13 predicted proteins | sample M1_20Mar14CPVII9_FD_165058 | JGI IMG/M metagenome (GOLD analysis project Ga0214477, IMG submission 165058) | Marine eukaryotic communities from Monterey Bay, California, United States - M1_20Mar14CPVII9sort6BwellC16 | ecosystem: Environmental > Aquatic > Marine > Unclassified | place: USA...
GTTATGCGATACAACAAGTATCAACCAGACATATCATTCAAATCATACATTACAAGAGTTGGGTGACCTCAATTGGGTTCATAAGAACTCTAACCAATGGATGAGTTGGGTAATTCAGGGCCTTCATGAATACTTAGACATCAATAAAATGAAAGGGCGGAGTCATAAAAATGCTGCAAGATATAAGCTATGGAACAGACACTTTTTCGAGCGTGGCGTTTTTGATCTTCGTCAGTTTCTTGATATGGATGTTCAGGTCATACCACATGTATTAGCTTGGCTTGCTAATGATTTTGACGGAAGGGAGCTCTTGTGTAGGACAGCAATCTATCAATTCATACGAAACTGGGATGTACCTGTATTGTTTGGTTTCCCATCAGCAGAGAGTTTGAGGATCGGCAAGCGTATGAAAGAGCTTGAGAAGTTAGTTGAGAGTTTGAGAATAGAGAACGAAGGGCTGAAGGAAGAGATTCGGGTGGTCAAAGGATATACAGTAGGTTCAAACATAGCTGATGGTTCGGAAAGTCTGAAGAGGAGGCGTAACATCTAAAAACATCAAGATTCTTAACTGTGTGAATGTACAACTAGAACTCGTGCATCACGGGGTAGCTCATAATGTAGATAGGTATATACACTCATTACATTTATTAGACAGCCTCTGCCTCATCTTTCAGTCTCTGCCTCTCCTTTTCACGCACCATATTCTTCAAGAAGAACTCTCCTGCTTTATAACTACTCCTAACTAGTGGACCACTTGCACAATACTTGAACTCCATTTCCTCCTCGGCTACAATTCGCCACTCTTCAAACTTTTCAGGCGTGACATACTCCTTCACGGGCAAGTGTTTCCTCGTTGGTTGTAAGTATTGACCAAATGTAACAACATCTACATCATTATTTCGTAAGTCTTGTAATGTTGTACGTATCTCATCATCAGTTTCTCCCAGACCAAGCATGATGGATGTCTTTGTCAAAACATTTGGATTAACAGTCTTGACATGTGCCAATACTTTCATACTTTGATCATATCCCGCCCTCCGATCACGAACACGCGGTGTTAATCTTTCCACTGTTTCAACATTGTGTGCATATACATCAAGTCCTGATGTTGCCACTGCAGTTACCAGATCAAGCTCACCCTGAAAGTCGGGTGTTAATGCCTCAACAATTAAATTCTTCCCCTTGGCAGTAGTAAGTTGTTTCAATCGCTGCACGACCTTACGAAAGTGTTCACTACCCTGATCTTCTATATCATCTCTGTCCACACTTGTTAATACTACATAATCTAATCCCCAGGAGGTAACTGCCTCTGCAACTTTGTTTGGTTCATCAACATCCAATGGTGGTGGTGCTCGTGATGTTTTAACTGAACAGAATCTACATCCACGTGTACATGTATCACCCATTATCATAATTGTTGCAGTGGCAGTACCAAAATGTTCAGCCTCCTCAGAACTGTTTGGATTGTTCTCACTATGACCGCCTCCCCAACAATCACCAATGTTGGGACATCGTGCCTCCTCGCATACAGTTGCTAGACCTAATGATCGGACGGTCGATCGTAATTCTTTATACTTTGGAGATGTTGCAGGCGCTGCCTTTAACCATTTTGGTTTCTATATTATAATATAATATAATATTGTCATGTAGTATGATGTAAGAGAGCAAATGATATGAGTCAGAAATTCTATTGCAACAGAAACTTATAGTGGTGTTACTAATAAGTATACTTACAGGTAATATTTTAGCAGGTCTAGGTGGAGCCTTCTTACGCTTGATATTACCAATGGTAGGTTTGGTAGTGGATGCAAACTCGTGTAGTGAAGAGTCTTCTTGTATTAATTGAGTTCTAAGATTTTCAAGACGGCTGAACTGTTTTTTATCATTTGTATTTGTATGTGTTGTAACTTTTACTGCTGATGAAAACAGCCTCGGTATTTGGTTCATATGATGCCGATGATAGTCTCGGCATGCTTGTATGAATGGGGCATATGCCCGTCGTGATGATAGCGCCATAGTAAATAGTAGGGGACAGGCTACTAATAATTATTACTGGCCTTCACATTTTATGAGAGTTGGATTTTATGAGAGTTTATCCTTTTTTTTGCATATTTTGTCATGGTGGGCTGAACCAATTGACGATGGATAGTAGCTCTTTATCAAAGAGAGATATCAGAAGAAAAGCCGCGGCAACACGCCGGGCTGCGCGTGAAAACGGTGGACTTAGTGATGATGGTAGTGTTGGTAATAGAAGATATCACACTAGTAATCAATATACACCTCGAAAAGCAGCCCGACAATATAATCAGACTAGTTTCTTATCGAGTCTATCGCAGGCATTATCTAATATAGATAAACACAATAATAGTTACTTCTCTGCAAAGAGTGGAGATGTTGATGGATACGATACTACTGAAACTATAACATTCAGTAATAATACAAACAACAATAATAGTCATGTTATCAATATTAATGCACCGGATAGTAACAGAAAGAAGACGTATAACACGTCAAAGCTACCATCTCCACCAACACAATTTTCGTCTTACATTAAATTTAATCGACTAACAATCAAAATATGTCTAGCTTTCATATTATGCTATCTTCTTGTATTGATATGCTGTTATCCAATGATAAAATATTCCAATATAGAAATATTACCAACAGATGATGACTTCTATAATGGAAAGAAGCATCATATTAAGAAAGGTGCATCATTCGTACATATAAGAGGTAGAAATCAATATCTAAAAGCAAAGTATGCAGTTACTTCCAAACTTGGTACGTTAAAAGAACGTGCAATCAAATGGGAAGAGGAAGCAAAACTTAAAGCAAGGCGAGGTGCTGTGGAGATACAAGAAACTGAAAAGGAAATTATAGATTCTATAGCAAGTGGTACAATTGGTAGAAGAGATGGTAACGATGCAAGACGAGCTAGTTCATTATTAGAAGAGGCGATAAATGATTTTGATAGTAGACAATTAGATATGGAAGATGAAGATGATAAGAAAAAGGCTGTTGTAGCTGCTAATAATAATATTGGTGGACATGATCATTGGAAGGATGCACTTGATAATTGGGATCAGGCATTTGTATCATCAGATAATAACAACAAACAGCATCAGGCCAATGTTGACCCTAATGCAGCTGCAGCTGAAGCTCTTCGAGTTGCACATAAAGGCAAGACACCGGGCTTTATGGTGTTGGGAATGCATAGATCTGGCACCTCCATGCTTTCTGGATTGCTTGTCAAAGGATTCGGATATGAAACAGGAGGACCTTTGATAGGAGCCAGTTTTGATAATGAGAAGGGCTTCTACGAACGGATCGACATAGTATTGCAAAACGACGAGTTCATGGCAGCTCAACGATCTGGATGGAGTTGGAATGTATTAGATTTCGATCCTGAAAAGGCATTAGAACACAAGAAACAGGGTAGAATCACCTTCAAGGAAGGCAAGAAGGGATTAAAGTTCCTCAACAATCATTTCAAAACACTTCCGTATCTACAAAAGGATCCTCGAATGTGTCTAGTGCTACCAACTTGGTTGAAACTGGTAGATGACCAACCTGCTATTGTATTTACATATCGTCATCCATTGGAAGTTGCATTATCATTAAAGCATCGTGAACAGAATTTCACAATTGAACATGGACTTCGACTATGGATAGTGTACAACATGAGAGCACTACAGTACTCTGAGAGACTATGTCGAGTATTCTCCACAAATGAGGCAGTATTCAAAGATCCACGAACAGAAGTTCAAAGAATCAAGGATGAATTAACAAAGAAGTGTAAAGTTATACCGCCTCCGATACTTGAAATATCATCGCAAGTAGTGAATGAATTTGTTGATCCAAAGTTACAACATAATAAGAAGGAGAGAGAAGCAGAGGAGAAGAAACAACGGATACTGAAAGATTATGGAAATGGATGTGTAGCTCGAGAATTTGAGAGTGAGTATGAGGAGGAATCAGCTAATAGAAGAGCAGAGATTGGTTTATATCTCATGGCAATGCAAGTATTTTGTGACTTGGAGAATAGAAAAGCTTATAAGAAGCATTATGAATGGCCAGACTTGGAGCATTGGCAACGACCATCTAGGATAAGTTAAGCCTGTAGTCTCCTATTGAAGACTGCGTCACTCTTCACCATCCCTTGCTCTCCTTTGTGCTATATTGGATGCTCTGAGATCATCTTCTCTTCTACGAATAGATAACGCCATATTTCGCTGGCTTTGATTTGTAGGGAATGACCATATGTTCATATATCCATCAGTGCATAGATAAGCATTCAACTGCTTCAAGTGTACCATACTACAAACATCCATCCCACCATCAGAAATCAAGTCTACGTAGCGGTCTTCTTCTGCATGGTTATATTTCCTTAGCAATTCACCCGTGCTTATGTTCCAAACACAGAGAGCACAACCAAGATGTGAGGTTGAAACAAGCATGTGACCACAGCATGACAAATGAAGAGGATGTATGATATTCCAGTTGCCAAGCTCCTTATCTTCTTCAACGTCACATAAAATAAATGGCTTCTTTTGTGATGAATGTCTATCCCAGACATGAATCTTCTTATTCTTTGAACAGCCGATAACAAAGTCATCAGATAAAGACACCGCTGACAATAATATTCCGGGATGAATGCGTAAAGTTAAAGATAACCGGTCTGTCTCAGTATCTAGATGGTAAATGCACATTTCAGCCGAAGGCACTGTATCATCATCATCGTCATCAAAATTGTGTCTAATATTAGAGACACAGTGAAAGACAACAATATGAGTCTTATCCTCTCCCCAACTGATTAAGTTTGTGGCCATTCCTTCATTGTGTTGCCAATCTCTCCCAAGGGTCACAGTTTGACTTAGGACCAACATTGATGCACCACTAGTCACCCTGTATAAAAGAATCGTATTCCCTACAAGAGCAATCAAATGAGTTTCGCATCCAATGATAGGAATACCATGAGGGTTTCTATTGTGATGGAACCTTTGTATTTGTGTTGTTTGACCGCGTCTAAATTCGAGGACAAATGGGCTAAAGTTTGTAACTATGACTTCAGCTCCTATTGGTCCACAAAGTGTTATTCCCCAGCCTCCCCCGCCATCTATTGATCTAAGATAGCTTAACGTATTTGCATCATATAATCCGATTCCGTCAGGGGCGCCGTCGTTCATACCATCGTCAGTGGTTACTGCAATGATCGAATCATTTGATGATACGTGTGGTGATCCAGCGTAGTACATTGTATGATCTAGTGGTTGGCTGGGGGCTAAGTTAATATGTATAAACACTGGGTTCCTCAGTAATGACATTCCTTTTATCCAATCCTCCTTACCATTTTTCATCCCAAACCTTTTATAGGTTAATTATAGCCTTCCACTTGTTTTTTGCCAGGCTCTGAAATCGCTTACTGAGAGATTCTATTTTGCCAATATCGGAGCTTGATGCATACGACAATACCCTATCCCCTAGATCACCCTCGTAGAGAGAATAAAGGTTTGGTGAATTATCATTTGCAAATAGTTGTAGGCCTACATCTCTATCGCTCATGATACCAAGAGCACTGCCAATCCAACGAGCGTTGAAACTTGTTAATGACTATACTATTTGTACACCAAGGCTCGACCTGTAAATGCCAACAAGCAGACTACTAAATGCCAATAAGGAAGGGCTGAAGAACCTATTTAATCACTATACCTATTGATACAAAGCTCGATTTTAGAATCCACTTCAACTAACCGGCTCACCATGGTCTGTCTTTGAAAATACGGTATCTTTGTTGGTACTTAGTGTCTTAGTCTAGGTACTACTATAGCTAGCAAATAAAGCTATCAGAAATCACGGCACGCAATACGTAGATATCTAAAGGAGCTATATTGAGAGATATGATATAAGCTGGTGTTAATTGCTAACTGTAAAGAGATTATCTTATCTAATATATAGGAGAATAGTATGGTACTTCGTCACCGCCGCAGTATATCGATATTGATTCTATTATCAATCATATCATGTGCACAATGCTTGACACCTCGTGCGTCAGATCTTAGTAGCTTTGGAAAAGTTAAACACAGAAGAACAAGAAGAAAGCATAAGAAAGAATCACATCTAGATTGCAAAGATATATCTCCAATATCAATACATGCTGCAACTAGTATCAATGTCAGTGCTCGTGGTGGTGGAGATGCGCAAGTAAGCAAACCTCCATCGATCTATTGGGCTATATTACACAATTGGTTGTATTTTATGAGTTTGGGAATGAATCTGATCAATATCCAATTCCTAGTGCGTGAGATTGTAGATGGTGATGCAAAAGCAACTCCTTCAGCAAAGTCTATTGCATTATCAGGAAAAGTAGAATCGGTAGATAAGTTGCTCACATTCTTGGGTATTGGTTTCTTAAGTGCACTATCTGATAAGTTTGGAAGGAAACCACTAATGTGAGTACTTTGTTTCATGCTTAGAAACGTCTGATGTAATTCTCTGTTCTCAGCTTTAACACATTGATTGCATCAATCCTTCAGGGCATGGTCAGCACTTGGCTTTTGTTTGACCAACTTAATACAGGCCAATACCAAGAAGTCAATATCTATGCTATACCTCGCTGACTTTATAGATGGATGTACTAGTTGTATGCTACCTTTATGTCAAGCATTTATAACGGATGTATCAGAACCAAGTCAACTAGCAGCTAATCTCGGTACATTCCAAGGATTGTCTGCAGGAGGTGCATTTGTATTCGCCTTTCCTGTTGGAGGCATTCTTGGATCAAAGTTTGGCCCTCGTCTTCCTCTTTACATTGCTTCAGGTCTACAATTACTGAATGCTTTGATAATACTATTCTTCACACCAGAATCAAACACAAACAAAAATGATAAGCTGGATCTTCGGGAGACAAATCCAATCAGTGGTCTTAAAAGACTGTTTGGTAATGCACCCATCCTACGGACTGCAGCTCTTGCTTACTTTTTGATAAGCTTGGCGAGATGCAGTCTCGACGCACAGTTCACAAACTATGCTAACATAAGGTTTGGGTGGAGCCAAGCACAATCGGGACCAGTTTTAGTATTAGTGGGTTTGATGCTTGCAATTGCACCGCGACTATTCATAAAATACTTTGGTCTACAAAAAGCAATATTGACTGGGATCTTATTCTTTGCCGCTGGATTATCTGGAGCTGGCCTTGCACCCACACCGCCATCTTTTGTCTTTAGTATATTCATTGTATCAATTGGCTGCATGAGTATACCAGCAGTATGTTCTGTAATGGCAAATTTAGCTCAGCCAGGAGAGAGAGGACAGCTATTGGGTGCAGTTGGTGGCTTGACTGAGCTCACCGGTGCTATAGGAAGTACAATGTATGCGTCTCTTTTGGCCAAATTTACTTCGGATGGAGCTACATTCAATGGAAATCTGCCTGGTGGACATTTCATAGTTGGTTCGATGTTACTCTTGTTAGCTTGGGGTATTGCTATGGCTGGATTTGCTGACAACAAGCATCCGGCATTGTCTGGTGATGTAATTGTAGAAGATATTGATATTTAGTGTAACAAAAAGTAGTCTAACTTATTTTGTATTGAAAACAAAACTTTCCCTGATATGAAATAACACAAGCCTCTCAAAGAGTGTATATCTTGTGACATGTATCCTCCCCTTTTATCATCCTACATAGTTGGGGTAGGAATAGAAGATTCGGCAACCTTCTGCTTCTTCTTAGCAACTAAAATATTCACAACTGGCTCCACTGTTGATGATACTTCTTCGACTGATCTCTTCTCCCCTCCACTAACATCTGTAGTGCTTGTTTGTTGAGCTGCTGAGTCTGGCTGAACAGCAGTTGGGGCAATCTTTTTCTTCTTCTTTTTGGGTATAAGGGTATTGATGACGGGCTGAACTACTGGCTGGTTGGATCTATCATCCAATGGTTCATCGAATGATACAGACTTCTTCTCGCCACTAGCCTCTTCACTGACAGCAGTATCAGTTACGACAGTATCCTGGGCCTCCTCCGTGCTCTTCTTCTCCTTCTTTTTGGGTACCAAAGTATTCACTACAGCTGCATTTGACTTGGGCTCCTCTTTGTTGATTGAGATAGCCTTTGACTCGTCAACCTTCTTATCAACCTTCTCAGCAACATTGACAGCTGGGGCCTCATACACCTCACCCAATTCGCCCTTTCCAAAGTTTAGAATACTAATGTATCCATCAGAGCTGGTAACAAACAACGTGTTGCCATCATTTGACCATGTGGCATCCGTCAATGTTGCAAAGTGCAATCCATTTGCCATGGCTAGTGGTTGGTTGTGATGAGTATCATAAACGAGGACAGTGTCACTTGTTAACACGGCAAAGATGGAACGGTAAGGTAAAGCAGAAGCCGTGGCATTGGATGGAAGTTGGTATAGAACTGGATTTGGTCGAATTGCCACAGATGGCTTCTCCAACCCTGCCAGGACCTTGTAAGGTTGATCGAAATGATGCCTAGCGAACAAGTATGTGGCAAACGAACTTTCATCCAACTTGTTCATTGCGCCAACCGATGTTGGACTAGCTTGCTTTCCCTCACTGTTGTTATCCCTACCATGCCACAAGGCTGCAGGAACGACAAGGAAGGCACCATCGGTAGTAAATGACAACCGACGGAAGAATGATCCGAGTGTCAATTCATCTGCAAACATGTGATGACGTTTGGCATTGCCAGTATTGTTGGCTTTAGTTGGAGTCGATTCCTTCATCCCTTCCTCTCTTTCCGCCACATTTGATGGTGCTGCTGCTGCTGCTGCTGCTGCCGCCGCATTTGTCTTGGTGGAAGGACTGGTAGTACTAAAGAACTTTATAGTCTTTGTACCGCCCTTTTGTAGCTCAAACTTGTTATTCGCAAATACCTCTGGTAAAATTTGGTTCTGTACAATAGCATGTTTCTTCTCCTTTTCCTCTGGTGTTTCTTTAACCTTTTGTTGCTGTTGTTTCTCCCCGTCACCATTCTTCTTTTCTTCATCTCCGCCACCCTCGTTAATAGTGGTTGGTTTCTCGGCCGTAACATACTTTTCCAACTCTCCCTTGATAACATTCTTACTCACAGACTTTCGTGTATAAACTTTTACCATACGATCACTTCCCATACTAGCCAAATAAACACCCTTGGGATCATATGCCACACCCTGAATATAATGTGTATGTTCCTTATCCTTATTAATTACCTTCTTCCAATCATCTTTTATTTCCCATACATTCATTGTATGATCTAATGAACAGACTGTAAAGCGTTTTGAATCAGCTGACCATGCCACATCCATTACATCATCGGTATGATTGAATAGAATTTTCATTGGTAAATCTTTCTCTTCTTCGAGATTTGACCAGAAGGAATGATTTGCCTTTGATGTTGTTTGTTGTGGAATTGTCCAAACAACAATTGTCCCGGCATCACCTACGGCAACTAAATATTGTCCCGATGGTGAGAATTTAACAGCATTGATGGCACGTTCACTTGTACCACGAGATAACGTTACGATATGTTTAATTTGAGTATGTTCTGCTTTGTTGGCTGGTTCCTCATCCTTGTTTTTAACTGGCTGTACTAAAATGTGTGAACCAAGTTCACATGCACCGTCATCATTTTTTGATGATGCACCGTCTTGTGCACCTTGTTGTTTTTTGGGTGTGTTATTATTGGTATTCGAAGATAGACGAGTTTCATTAGCAGTAAATCCAACCCTCCATAAATTAACCTCGGCATTACCAGCAGTGGCAAGTATACCAACATTATTGTTAAGGGTTAAAAGTGAACAACTTCGGATAGGACCATTGGCATTTTCGTCCTGCTTACGTGATGGATTCATCTCCTGATGCCATCGTAATAGGGGTGTTTCGATCTTCATGATTTCAATTATTCTTTTTTTGACAGTATATCAATATTAGTATATAGTAAGGTCAGCTAAGTAAGGTCAGTAATGATAAGGTGCACCGATAAAATTATTTGTTGACTTTGTTTGATGTTTGATAGTATCGAGTAAAGACGTTATGGTGCCGCCGCGTATGGATAGAATAGTAAGATAAGGCGCACGTCGTAGTAGATATGGATATGGTATTGATATCAGAAGGAAGAGGAGTTGCCGCTTAATAAGAAGGTTCACCCTTACACTCGCCTAATGAGGAGAGAAAACATATCGTTTGGTCGCCAATTATTATTATTGACACTAAACCTCAACTTACCTCCTCCTAACTAGCTCCTAGAGGTACCTACTCATCTCATCGCCGTCCTCCGATATCAATAATTGGACGCTAGTTATATTATAGAAGGGTATATTATTTGAATATTATTACATTAAGTACTGCGGTTTCTAGACGGAGGAGATATTGAGCGCCGCCGATATCATTCAACGCACAACACATAACATATTAAATTCTTTGCAATAAGAAAAAATTATATCAAACATGGCAAGAGCTAAACCACCTGCCAATGCCCGTCGATCACGTAATGAACCTCTATTAGGACGTGCACGTCCCCGTGATGAGGCTGAAGGTCGTTTATCATCTGACCGTCCCCGAGGACCAACCACTGCACAACCTCGTGTCAGAAGAAAGCGACGTGCCAGACCCGGTGAGAAAGCACTTCGTGAAATTCGTCAATATCAAGGATCAACAAGTTTATTATTAAGACGATTACCATTTGCAAGATTAGTACGTGAAATTCAATATGGTATGACACGTCAACCGTATAGGTGGCAGGGGTCGGCAATATTAGCGCTTCAGGAGGCAAGTGAGGCACATCTAGTTGCTCTGTTTGAGGATAGCAACTTGTGTGCCATTCATGGGAAAAGAGTAACAATCATGCCCAAGGATATGCAATTGGCACGTCGAATTAGGGGTCTTGATAGGGAGTAAAATTTATATATTTGGGGTTTGGGTGGGTGTGGGTGGTTGAAATGGGGGGATTGTAGGATGGGGGGATTGTAGGTAGTTAATGTATTTGGAAGAGGGGTGAGTAAGGGGTGGTATGTTAATGTTTTTGTTAATAGTTTGGGGTGTTGGTGTATTAATAAGAGGTTGTGTCGGATGTGAAAGGTGCAGTATGAAGAGTGAGGTATTCAAACATGTTATTGGTACTTATGAAGATAATATGATGATACACCTCAAGGTCTTTTTGTTCTATGATTAAAGTTAACTTCAAGAAGAACAATAAACACATCGTCAGCAGATGTAAAGGTCGTTCTCTTGTAATTGGCTAGCTTATTTTATAACCAACCAATATCAGGCCGTTCTATAAGATTCCTCTCTATCTGCTCCTACTATGACCTATAGTGACCATAGGTCAATACCAACACTTGGTGCCATTTCTTCATTGAGATCTGGATATCATAAATTTATTCTACGATAAACTCAAGGCCCAATAATAAGTCTTCCTCATCGGCGGAGATGTCATGATTTGAGCCAAGGCAGGATGTATAGTATTTGAGGAGCTCTTGTTTTTCGGCTAAAGGAGTGGTCTGTCTGGAGAAGACGAAACTCCAGACGAAACTTTCATTAGTAGTAGAAGAACTGGAGCCCTGGATAGAGGCTTTATCTTTGCCTTGATCCTTCCTTTTACTCATTGGTGGATGTTTTACACTGGTGCGCATGAACTCTGTTTCGCAGTACTCTAGTTGTTGGGACGGCAACATCCTCCCGGTGATGGTCTTGAACTCTGTTTCGATTGTTGTTTTTGTACAGCATGGTTCCTTACTTCCTGTTGGTGTTGAATGTACCATCTTGAACAGGACTATCAAACTGAAGCCCGGCCTTTATCTTTGTTTGATGCTGAGAGGTGAAAAATTCTTAATCTTAAGCCGTACTTGAAGTTATATGTCTTTATGGAATATTTCATGATTGAAATCCATTCTTTGGCAACTCTATCAGATGAAAGATGTCAAGGGAAGAGATACTTTATCAATCATGGAAACAAAACTCGTCATAGTATCTTTCTTTGTCATGAATACGAATTATCTAACTCGTCATAGTATCTTTGGTCATGAATATGAAATATCTAATTTAGTGCAAGCTTTTGTTCATATGTAGAACTTGGGATCGACTATCTCGTAGTCTTCCTCATTGCTGCACAAATGTTTTGACTCGGGTTCTTGCCTCCGACTCTAGGGCTAAAACTAATACTAACTCCAAAGACATAAAGAAAACTGACTGCTGCTTGGAAATATATACAATCAAACACACTCCATCTGGGATAGATCGTCTTCGTTCAGATCATCTGAATCGGGGCCGTCCACCGAACCAGTTGGTGATACGGTAGCAATACGGCTGCCATTCTCTCCACCATTCCTTGAGACTCCATTGCCGGAAGCTTCGTTCCTTGCAATATCAACCTTGGGTTCCTCGAGGTCGGGAGTATATCCCCCAGCGATATACATTTCACGCAAGCGTTCGTAGCATTCAATGATCTCATCATCACTGGCAATGTCCATACCAAGTTCCACCACACGATGAAGGAACTCAACCTTGTACCTTGGATCAACTTTACGAGGCCCTTGAAGTTCGATGGCATTGATGAGTGCAGCTAAAGCTATGCTTGAAGGTTTCTTGGCAATAAACCAATAATCACATACAGATAATTCCGTCATGAACCTTGCTAGTTCATTCACGTCGTGTCGAGCACGGGGTGCGATATCGCCCGAAACGAGTCTCATAAAGTCACGGCAGAAGGCAAAAGAGGTAGGAGGGTGCACATACCACTTCAAGCTTTGCAGCATAGAGTCTTCCATTGTGACGATATGCTCGGCGAGGAAATATCCTCTACTCAAATCAATGAGAGAAGACATCTTCAACTTGCCGGGTTCGAATAATTTAATGGCAAGATATAATGCCGTCATGGCAGCCAATTGGAAGATACGACGATTGACGGTACGGGTGGCGAGGTACCGATCGAGGTAGTTCATTGCAACGGAGACAACCTCGCGGTTAAAATCGAAGTGATCGACTACCTGGTAGCACCACTCGCAGATCTTCTCACGCCACAATTCGTTGATAGTGGAGTTGGTGGACGTGGATGAACTGCTTGAGTCAGATGAATTACTGTTGTTGCTTCCACCTCCATCGACAGCGTTGGGGGAACTTGAACGATTTGCAGCAGCAGCAGCTTCACTAGGAAGTGGATCAGCCGTATTAGATGAACCAGGTGCAGCTGCGGTAGATTCCTTTGCTGCTTTCTCCACCTTATCAGCCTCAGCCTTGGCTACATCACGCTCAGTAAGTTCACGTAACTTTTTCTGATACGCTGGGTTGAGATAATCTCTGACAACATAGGCATTTGCCTCTTGCATTCTCATAACCTTGAGACGTTGGCTAATATCTACCAATAGATCTTCTCTCGTAAATACACCACCCCTAAGTGGAAGTGCCTCCTCTTTCTTGTGATTATCTCGAGCATTCTCGTCTTCTTTCCCCAACTCAAGGTTTGAGGGATTTGCATCGCGTACCCCCTCCTTTGACTTCTTGGGATGTTGTTCCTTCATTGGTGTGATCTTCTTTTTCTTGTTAGCTGTGAAATAATTGTATAAGAATTAATCAATCCATAAATGTAAGCATGCACCACATATCATACATTAATGAAAAAAGTAACCACATAAACTTACAAGCAGCATCTTTGGCTTTGCTGTTGCCATCACCGCTTCCCTGGTACTTGGTCAAGACATTCATTGAATCCCTTGACTGTTCCTCTTTTTCCAATACACTTGAAGGCCTCCTCTTGGCACCTGAAGATGACTTGTTCCTGCTACCAGATATGCACCCCAATGATGATAACAATCCACCGCTACGTCCCCTTCCTCCCTTCTTCCCATCCGATGTACAAGCACCTATTAAATGAGTAATGAAATACAAATGTATTAGTATATAGCATAGAAAAATAAGTACAATTATACCCTCAATATATATTTGTCATTTTAAATGACATGACACATGTCATGTGCACCGTCTTGCAAAAAAGTACATATCATATGTTACATTTTGATATAAAAAACTCACCTTGTTTCCTCGCAGTATCAGCTAGTCTAGCTGGCCTTCCTTCGCCAGTAACCTTCATAGCACCAGTACGTCTATTTGCAATAGACCATCTACTACGAGATGTCTTTACCTCGCGATTCGAAGAAGAAGAAATACAACCCCTCTTTCCTCCTGATGCGGCACGGCCATTGCTAAATGTAGCGGTAGTAATGGCATTTCTGCCACCAATCCCTCTCATTTTAGTACTTCCAGTAGTAGTACGAATACTATCAGAAGAATTTTTACACATACCATTGGTAATATGTCCACGGTCTACATGATTGGAGGCAAAATTTTGTTGTGTACTTTTACTTTTACTCTTACCGTGGGCGGCCGGCGTTGAATTGCTGCCCGCATCACCTCCGGCCGTGCAGTTGCATGGTTGTTTAGTTGATTTACTCATACTTTTCGTATATGGTTGGTTTGTATTTGGTTTATTGTTGATGGTCTAGGTGAGGGCAATGACATCTATTGAGACTGAGCATAAAATAAATATTGTACATAATCATATACTCTCATAGTGATTTTGGCGAAGAAACGGAGATACCGTATCTTTTCTTCTTGCTTTTATTTTATTTTAGGGAGTCGTTGCGTTGAAATGAGCTAGAGCATACTCCATTGCTGCCTCCTTTTTGCTGTCAAATTGTCCAAGATGACGTCTCTTATATTTTGCCACATATAATACTGTAACTGCACCTGTATCTCGGTCTCTTTGGCGTACTTCCGTCACCCCCTTATATCCAGTTGTACTATTAGAAGTAATCAAAACTAATGCCCCCTGCTTGACCGCTTGTTCCAACATGAGTCGCCTCTTCTCGTATGCTTGCTTCTCTTGTTCAAGTCGTTTCTCCTCCTGCTCAAGTCGCTTCTCTTCCTCCTCTCGTACAAGTCGTCTCTCCTCGGCATCCATCTTCCTCTCTTGGATCACCCACCTCTCCTGGATTTGTTTATCACATTCGGCAATCAGTTGGGTATACTGCTCGACATCCATCTCAGGTTTCAATGTTCCTTCGTACAACTTACGATGCTTGATTGATAGCTTCTTTCCAATACGATCCAAAGCTTTCTCACGTGTCATCCCCTCTTCCTTCATGAGCTCGTCGAACATCTCCATAGCCTTCTTGATTTTATAACAAATATTCTTCTCAAGAACAGCTCGATGTTCCTCTGACACCTTGGATATATCATCATCATTTGCATCAAGTTCCCGGAAAGCCTCAAATGTATCCCAAGATTTTTTACCGACAGGATCATTTGTGAAGAAGTCTTGAAACTCGGCTGATAGCTCTGACAAGTCTGACAGATTACCATATAGATGAACATTCTTCCACCCTTCATGGAGTAGCAAACCACGAGTTCCTTCAAGAATGGCTCGCTGTTCTGGAGTAGCATCTCCTCTTTTGACTGCTGCCCAGGCCTTCTTGAACTCCTCTACTTCAGCCTTCTTGTTTGGTGGATAGCTAGTACTAAACTTGGTCTTAGCGAACATTTTCTGTTGTGTGACTTCAGACCAAAAACCAGACATTGCCTCATTGATACCGTGTTGGTGTTTCTCGCCCCAACGAAGATGGGCGCCCTCAAATATTGATTGACTGTGATTGATACGCCAAATAACGACTAGACCTGTTCTGATGATGAAGCCATAGTGTTTGATATGTTCTCCAATCATAAACTTTGTTGCAGGATCGGATGCAATAAGCCATGGTGCCGGCCTATCATGTTCAAGTACAAATATAACCGATTGTAAAGCTTGAAAGGCCCAATTGATAGTCAATAACTGATCGTCAGTAATCCTAAGCTTACCAGCAATAACTGTCCTCTGATCTAATAATGATGGAGGTGGTTTCACACCAGCCGCCTTCTGTTCCTTGGTAAGCTTCTCATTTGGATTATCCAATGTTGTTGAATATAAATCGGTAAGTCCTAACGATGGGAGGCCACTCTCAAGGTGTGGTGGTAATTCGGGACCCGAAACAGCAGTGGCATGATATCCAGTCCCAACAGCTGCACTATTACCAAAGTACTTGTTGGCCCAATGCAAGGCATGTGTTCTAGTATCGAAATATAACTTAATTGATTCCTCATCACTGCGTAGAAACTGTATGACTTCCTCATATTGACTTGCTTTCTCGGGGAAGAGTGCATTTGGTTGTGCCCAAGTAGTTGAAGAGTCGGCTCTTGTCTTTGTAATGATGACAAATGATTTACCCTTTTGCACAGAGGCATCTATCTGTTCATTCAAACACCATGTAGGAGCATCTTTCTCCATTTTCTTGATACACTTACTATCGGGGTTGTGGCAATTCATATCATCAGTGCCATTCCCATTTTCCTTTTGTGTACCAAAGTGTTTAATCAAGAATCCCATGAATTCTATATCAAATCTTTCAATGTTGACACGATTCTTGAATTCATCCCCCAGTAACTTAACAAACAAATTGTACAATTTGGTTCTTGCTTTATCTCCAATCTTTCTAGCTTCTGCAGCTAGTTTCTTATTATTACGTAACCGTTTAGTCCTTGCTTGTTTCCTCTCACCCTTTGGTGCTTTTGTGTGTTGAGCCAGATTGGCAGTGTAAGTAATAACATCTTTTATAATTGGCAATACTTGATTCTCAGGCACATGATTTAATATAGTAGGAACAATATCTTTGAGATTTGACTTTTCCCCACCCAATGAATTTATTAGCTCATCTACTATTCTCTTCTTTTCATCATCATCCAATATACTATCCCCAATATTATCCTCTTGGCCGGAGGCGGGAAAGGCATGACTTTCAATATCTCTGTCTGATGTATCATTGTTATTATTACATGATTCTAATATATCAGTGGCATTTGGCGGCGGTGGGTAAATATCATTTTGAATGGTATTACTGTTATTATTGCCGTTGCCAGTACGATTTGGACTTGGTTGTAGTAATTGTCTTTTCTTATTATTTGGCGGAGGTGATGCCGGTTTACGCCCACTATGATTATTATTGCTCTCTTCATTATTCGGTGATTTTGATACATTATTATTTTTACTATTATTGGTTGCTGTTTTTGATAAATTATTAGACAATGGATCCAATCCATAATCATTTTTATCATTTTGATTTGATTGTTTAGGGTTGATTTCATTTGAGGTATCAACGCCGCCATGTTTAGTAGTATTATCAACTCGTTGTTTAGTTTTACTAGGAGATGATGAATCATTATCATCCACACCAGGATGGTGTGGAGACCTCCTCTTCCGAGAAGAAGAAGAAGATGGAGCTGCTGCTGCTTTTGGTGTTGATTTTTTTCTTCCCACACAATTCATCTTACCGAACCACCACCAATTGAAAACTACTAATGAAGGTGATGCTTTATATTACGGTATAGTTCCTAGAGTGGAATCTACTATTGATTGAGTATTCTGAAGGTTGATAATATGCTACTTCACCACATGAACCAATTTATTGTTAGAGTATCAAGACTCAGAATTACGTAGCCCAGGGGCGTTTCTCAGGGCACTCCAACGATCAAATGCGGTATCTACATCACAGCAGGTTTGGCTTTATGAGCCGTGTGTCTCTAGAGTGTCTATTCTAATTAAATAGTGTTGTTCATACTAAGGTGAGTGTTAATATACTGTCTTTGTATTGGGTAGAAATATAGAAGCTGTGGCTGGTGTTGATGGGCGGTTTGCACGGTGGCGAATAAAAGATAAGGGCTGATATCACAAGTTCATTTTTGTATGTCTCTCGATGATACTAATTTTATCTTGACTATTCTTAACTTACTTCCTTCTCTGTATCTAATACATACTATTTCATATCGTCATTTATACTTGAACAGTATCAGTGATTGTATACAGGTGTCTTCTCCGAAACCAAGTATCTTTTCAAAGCAATTTAACACAAAATAATAAAAGATGTGCATACCCTGCTGTATTTGCGTCTCTACATCAGAGGTGGTTGTTGTAGAAAGACTGGGAAAGTTTGATCGTATGATCCCTGCTGGGTTGGGTGTTATCGTATGCCCCTGTGAGCAAAAGGCTGGATCAGTTTCGTTCCGTAAGTGGTGTTTGTTTTGATCTTATTGCAATTGTATCTGAATTTTGTCTTGCTTATCTTATATTGCAATTAATAAATTGTCTCTGAATTGTCTCTGACTTATACATTGCAATTCAAATAATCCTCTCTCAAATTAAATAGGTGTACAACAACTCGATGTACGTGTTGAGACGAAAACAAAGGATAATGTCTTTTTAACAACAGTTGTGAGTGTTCAATATCAAGTAATCAGGGAAAAGGTTTACCAGGCATTTTACAGTCTCACAAACACGCAGCAGCAAATTACTGCGCATGTCTATGATGTGATGCGTTCACAGCTTCCAACGTTGGAGCTTGATGCCGTGTTCGAGGCAAAGGAGGACCTTGCCCTTGCTGTGAAGAATGCTTTACAGGAGACAATGTCTGAGTATGGATACCAGATTCTACAGGCTCTAATTACTGACATTGATCCTGACAACCGCGTAAAACAGGCTATGAATGAGATTAATTCTGCAAAGAGGTTGAAATTTGCAGTGGCTGAAAAGGCAGAGGGTCAAAAGATGTAAGTGGTAGTCCATATATGCCAGTCTATGCCCATATCTTATTGTGCATTTCATGTGTTCTCATTTATATATACTGTATCCAAATTAGTCTTCAAGTCAAGTCTGCAGAAGCTGAGGCAGAGGCCAAGTATTTGAGTGGAGTGGGTGTAGCTAAACAGCGTAAGGCTATCGTGGATGGACTTCGTTCATCTATTGTGGTAAGTATAAGTTGTTTGTGAGGGATCAATCACTTCTTTGGATTCCATCTAGTCTAATGCAAGTTTATCTATCTCTGTTTACCTCTTTTAATATAACAGGACTTTAGTGAAGGGGTTCAGGGAGCAACCTCTAAGGACGTCATGGATCTACTCCTTCTGACACAGTACTTTGACTGCGTCCGTGATGTTGGCTCTGCTAAGCATTGCAAGACTACCTTTGTGCCGAGCGGAAATGGTGGAGGTGATATCCGAAACTCTCTGTTGGTTGCAGATGCTGCCAAGCTTTCATAAATGAATCGAATGAGTGTGTGAGAGTAAGTGTTTGTAACATAGAAAGTGTGTGCTGAATTGTGAGCTGATCTTCGAGTGATTGGATGATGTTGAAAAAACAAGTGAGAGGAATATAATATAACTAATACTTGTGACAGATCAACTGATCCACTGTTATATTATGACAATACCTAAGTGTACACGGCACTATACCATCATTTTTGTGCTTCAAACCTCTTCAAATCTGTGACTTAGAAGCTAACACAGGGGGGGGGGGGGGGGGGGGTTACTTAT
>Ga0214477_100817_pt1 | contig 19367 bp, 16 predicted proteins | sample M1_20Mar14CPVII9_FD_165058 | JGI IMG/M metagenome (GOLD analysis project Ga0214477, IMG submission 165058) | Marine eukaryotic communities from Monterey Bay, California, United States - M1_20Mar14CPVII9sort6BwellC16 | ecosystem: Environmental > Aquatic > Marine > Unclassified | place: USA...
CGCAAGGTGAATTGGACTCGCTCCTCTCACAGTTGTCTTCGACTACGAGAACTCCATCGGCTGCAGCAGCAGCAGCCGCTACTTCACTGTCTCGAGAAGTTACCAGTGAGTCACCGATGAGGCGGATATCAGACCAGCAGCTGTTGGAGATAGCCTCTCGGAATATGAGTAGCCAGAATATGAGGATCATTGATTCTCTACGTAACGAGGCAGGATTTGCACAGGGCAAGACTGCAGAATAAGATCTTCTTCTTTGCCTTTGCATTCTATTTATTGGCAACATTATTGTGGTATCTTCGAGGTATCTTGTCTCCGATGAAGCTAGTGATAACTGTATAGATATATCAATGCCTATTCTAAAGATTACTAATATAATATAGATTGATAATCTTTATGCTTGATATGGAGAGTGATAGATGGAGGAGGGCACTTGATACTTGATGCTCTCATCGTCAAGATACTCGCTCCTCCGCCCATACATCGTATTCGAACTCTTCCTCTGCCCTACCTATGCTCTCCTAGAGGATTGCAATTCAATGGCCTAGATATTTCACAGTCTGACAAATCAATCTCCATTGTCGATCAAGAAGCTTTCTATGACGAGATATTGTGTACTGAACAGGTGAATAGAGATGATCAAAAAGCATTCTATGATGAGATGATGTATATTGAACAAGTGCCTCTCAGGACAATGAACCCGGAAGCACGGAGAACACTTTGCCATGAAACTTGAGATTGAAAAGCAGCAAGAAAAATGGGTGAATGATAACATATATAATGCTCATCAGTCAACAGGATTAAAGGGACTTTTGCAAAGTCTGAAAAGATGCAGAGGTAGCAAACAGCAGACGACTAAGAGGAGAAGAAAAAGAGAAGTATCGTGTGATAGACCACAGACTAGTGTGGCAAGAATGGCATAGATCTTTAGCATAAGTATGACGATGGTATTTAGGAGAACACTTAGGTTACAATTACAGATATTTCACACATTATACATACACATTTCTATATACATTCTAGCAGCACTTCTTTTTCACCAACGTCTATCCTCTGTCTCTCTTCTACTCAATAATTCAATACCGTCTCTGGATAAGCAATTAGCATACACCAAATAGTTTCGGTATCATCACAACCAGCCTCAATAAGTAGCTCCATTGCCAACTTATTATCATCGTTTCTCTCTGATACAGCTCCTCCTGCTTCTGTTTGCAACAAGTATTGTACATTGTCCTTCTTTCCTCCACGACATGCAAAGTGAAGAGGGTAATTGTTGCTATTGTCACATGTAGCCAAATAGCTTCGATCAAGCTCTACCAAGTATTCAACCATTTCAACTGAGCTGAATTCACAAGCTAGATGTAAAGGATAGATCCCATCACTATTGGCCACCTTTTCTAGGCCAGGATATCTCTCCGTTAGTAACTTAATGACACCCAACGATACATCATTCAGTATTGCATCATGAAGTAGAAATGGTGTAGAAGTAGGATCATTAACTCTTGCAGCATGTAATGAAAAGTCACTCATCTGTTTCGTTAGGAATGAACTTGCCTCTTCATGATTCGATTCCTTGGCAATATCTAATGCTAATTTACCAACACGATCTGTAACATGTATCGCTTCGGGATATGTATCAAATAGAAGACTAATGACGTTAATACTAATCTTCTTTCGACTACCATTACATGCAATATGTAATGGTAGTTCACCTTCTGCGGTAGTTCGTGATGCACAGCTTGGTTCATTTCGAAGTAGGAATGTAACTACTTTCATTTGCTTCTCTCCTGCTGAACCGTAGAGTGAGCCGTGTAAAGGATATACTCCGGTATCACTTTGTTTATTGATTGCTTCTGGATACACCTTGTAGAGGTATTGCATAGCAGAAACATTGCCTTCTCGACATGCTAAATATAATGGTAGCTGACCGTATTGTGTTCCAATTTTGATGCTTTCTATATGTTCACAAATATATGTGTATGCATAAGTTGTGAGCATAAGATAAGTGCAAAATACATGCATATGATACATTTCAAAACTGTCTCTCTTACCAGGATAAGCATCAATAAGCAATCGACAAAAATCGTCAGATTGACACTGTGCAGCAGAATGTATCGGTAGATAACTTGCACTACTTTCACGATGTAATGATTCAGGATATGCTCGAATAAGTATCCGTAATATATCTAACTTGGTTGCCTGGGGTATATTTCGACTATTGCAAAATGAATGGATTGGATATCCTGCCCTGGCTGCTAGTGGTGATAGACATAGATTTAGATCAACGATGAATTTTACCATTTCACTCATGTTTTGATGGGGAGAATATGAGAAAAGTTTAGATGATGTGGATGGTGAGTATTGGAAGGTGTAAGTGATTGGTAAATGATATGTTTGATGTTGAATTCTATTCTATTGCAATTCGTGTATGCCGCTTGATTATAGAATTGCTCTAGTCTAGAGCATTATATATGATGGATGATGTCATCAAATTCTGCTATCGCGATGGCTTGCTCCTCATTCAATGTCATTTTTTTCTAAGCAGTCAAAAGGAACTGACTTTTGGTATGCACGGCCGAACTATAATTGCCACAACGCTGTCAAATTAGATCAATAACTACACATCTCTGCCATTCTGACATCACACACAATAGCTCAATCCAGGCGAAGATTACTCCTCTGCCTCCTCTGCCGCTTGAAAGAACACACACTCTCGCTGCATCTTTGTTTGTATAGAGGCCACCATGTTTTTAGTTTACTCGCCAAACTCATGCATGCACCGTGTGAGCGTGATTACTCTTAGCTTATGTTAGTAAAGCATATCATTCCGCCCTACGCCGTATCAGCCTTTTATTTAAACATTTGCAATCCAAGAGTCTTAATTAATCACACAACCATCAATCACTGGGATATACGCCGCGTCATTTTTTACAGTCATTTATATAAAATATATATTTTGACATAACACACATCTTGACAAATTATTGCAGTAACACACACAAAACATAAACATACACCAATATAATACAACACAAACAAACAACAACAATGGTAAAAGATAAGAAAGATAATAGTCCACTACCTGGACAGAAATCATTAACCTCCTTCTTTGGAGTGCCTGTAAGTTTATATACATATAAACCAATTATTAATTTTTTTGGTCATTTTTTTTAGGTGCACCGTCTATTCTATGTCGTGGTATATATTATTGTTTAGGGGGGTGCTGGTATGTACGAGAGGAATCGTGTTGAAAATATGGGGTGCATGGACTGTTTTATACTGTGGTGTATGGGTAAAGTTAAAGATTGAGTGTTGAACTTTATAATAAATTCTAAGACGGTGCACCCTTATCACTTAATTTGGGAATTAGACTGGGTATTGTGTATGTATACGCAGTGGAATTATATATTGTATGCATTGAATATAGAGGGATTTATGGATTAGGGATGTGTCGGAGGTTTATTGTTACGTGACATTATGTTCATAATCTCATATAATTTTTATACTCTTTCTTCCTAATAATTTAACAAACACAGAGATCTAAAAAGACGGGGGAGGCAATCCAACCCAAGAAGAAGTTACAGGGTACTATTAAAAGTGGATTAAAGAAACAGGCTGCTGCCGATTCAAGTAGTGCTGCTGCTACAAAAGCAGAGGATAATAGTGGTGGAATAAGTGCTAGTAATAGTAATTTAGAAAATGTTGAAAATTGTGATACCGATAAGAAGTTATCCCCAGTTGATAATAATAATGATGATGAACCTACAAAGGAAAAGAAGAAGTTGGTTAAGAAGGAAAAGAAGAGTGATGATTTAATGGATACAGATGAGGAAGAATTTGATGATAGTAATGATAAAAAGCCAGCTGCCGCCGAAGCTGGGGATAAAAAGTCACGTAAACGTGTTATTGATGATGATGATAGTGATAGTGATGCTGCACCCGAGGAATTTGAGGAGGATGAGTCCGAGGAAGAGGAAGAAGAGTATGCCAACGATGACGAAGAGGAGGAAGAGGAGAATGAGGATGAAGAAGAAGAGGAAGTTCAGCCGGCAGACAGTCCAACTATCCAACGTGTTGCCAAAGCCTCCAAGGCTAAACCTGAAACTACCAAGAGTAGTTCATCCTCATCATCAACATCGCCTCCCAAAGCCAAGAAACAAAAGACAATAACCGGTAAAAAGGCCCCGCCGCCCGCTACCAAGGGATCTAAAAAATCATCCGTATCAGCATCACAAATGAAATCCAATACCAAATTACAAAACATAATGTCATCCGCGTTAGATACACATGACACATCACAAAAGTTATGGAAGGTCGGTAATAGTACGTTATATTCAGCATTATGTGATACCTTTAGTGACGTTGAGGAAATTAGTAGTCGATTGGATATACAGGAGAAGTTGACGGAATTGTTTAGGAAGGTATTGTTGATGGATGGTGGTGGAGATCGAGATGATGACGATGAGGACATGAAAGATATGGATGAGAAGAAGAAGGAAAGTAGCAAACCATCTGCTGCCGCTTCTTCTAAAAAGGGAGGTAAAAAGGCAGAAGAGGATACACGATCCGACTTATACACATTACTATACCTCTGTTCAAATCAAGTGGCACCACAACATGCCAATGTTGAATTAGGCGTGGGTGACTCCATCCTAATCAAGGCTATTGGTGAGGCATCCGGCACGGCACCCAATATGATTAAGAAGAAGTATGAAAAGGAAGGTGATTTGGGAAGTGTGGCCATGACTGCCAAGGGTAAGCAACGGACGTTGGTTGGATTTGGTAGGATGAGTGGACCGAAGAGGTTGAGTTGTAAGGATGTATTGATGGTGTTTAAGGAGATTGTAAGTAGTCTGTGTGATTTTGTGTGCACATTTATGTCTTTTGCCTAGATACTAACACAACTGATACACATGCACTTTAGGCCAACACTTCTGGCGGTGGATCTCAAAAGTGGAAAGTTGATAAGATCAAAGCCCTCTTGGTACGTGCCAAGGGCAATGAAGCAAAGTTTATCATCCGTGGATTACAGGGCAAGTTACGTATTGGTGTATCAGGTACCACTGTATTGACGAGTCTGGCACATGCCATTGTGTTGACAAAGCCAAAGAATGTAGTTGAATTGACTGATGAGGAGTTGGTAGAGATTCGAAAGTTGGATGATACTTCCGAAGCCTACCCGGACACTGCTCGTAGGCTTTGTGGTAAGAAACAACTTCCACTTGATGAACAACTCGATGCATCCATGGGTGTTGTCAAGAAGGCATACAGTGAGGTACCCTCCTACGATTCAGTCCTCGATGCACTTCTCAATTATCCATTGCAGACAATCCACAAACACTGTTGTTTGAAGCCTGGTATCCCTGTCGAGCCCATGCTTGCCAAACCGACCAAGAGTGTACTTGAGGTATTGAAACGCTTGAATGGCCTACGATTTACATGTGAATACAAGTATGATGGTGAGCGTGCCCAAGTACACATGCTAAGCAATGGCGAGACGAAAGTATTCTCCCGTTCGTTACTCAATACTTCCGAGAAGTACCCTGAAGTGCCGTTATATGTTCAAGAATCGTGCAAGGCCACTGGTGTAACGAGCTTTGTCCTTGATACAGAGGTGGTAGCCTTTGACCGCGATAAGGGCCAATTCGTTCCATTCCAGATCTTATCCACACGTAAGAAAACCGAGGACTCAGCAGAGAGTGCCAAGGTGCAGGTGATTGTTCAAGCATTTGATTTGATGTATTTGAATGGAGAGTCTTTATTGGATAGGACATTAGCCGAGCGAAGGGATTTGATGAAGAAGAACTTCTTGCCAACTGAGGGCAAGTTTCAGTATGCAACTTCATTGGATCATGAAGAAGATGGAGACACCGCTGTTCTTGAGGAATTTCTTGATACTTCTGTCAAGAATCAGTGTGAAGGATTGATGGTCAAGACACTTGATGTGAATGCTGCCTACGAGCCTAGTCGACGTTCTCTCAATTGGTTAAAGCTCAAGAAGGACTACCTTGAAGGCTTGGGAGATTCGGTTGATTTGGTACCAATTGGAGCTTGTGAGTTCTACATGTGTCTGTGTTGTCAGTGTGCCTTAAGCTTATTGTATCTTACGAACCGACCCTTTCGTCATCTTTACCCACACAGACCATGGCAGGGGTAAACGAACAGGAGTATACGGAGGTTATCTCCTTGCCTGTTACGACGAAGACACAGAAGAGTTCCAAACTGTGTGTAAAGTTGGAACTGGCTTTTCAGACGAAGACTTGAAAGATCTCTCGGCCTCACTCAACAATCACGTCATACCCAATAAGAGTTCCCAATATAATGTTGCTGATTCCAACGAATGTGATGTTTGGTTCGATGCTGTACAAGTTTGGGAAGTCAAGGCGGCTGATCTGTCTAAATCCTCGACTCACAAGGGCGCGATTGGCAAACTTGGCGAGGCAGGGAGGGGTATCGGACTACGCTTCCCTAGGTTTGAGCGTGTTCGTCCAGACAAGAAGCCAGATGCGGCTACTTCTAGTGACCAGATCTTGGACATGTATTACGCTCAAGATAGTGTAATCGATGGTCCAGGCGGCGGTGGTGGTATGGATTTAGATGATGGTATTTAGGTGGTTGAGTTTGTTTGGTGGTGCTCGTGAGCAGAACATTTCTATTCTAATCTAAAGTAGTGATAATAGTACATAATTGGGCTCCGGTATTCTTTTACTATCAAGTTTACATCAATAAACCAAAACAGTAACTACTCAATCAACAATAGAGGCAATGAAAAGAGGAGACGTGCTTGAATGATACAATACTGAGGATACCTATCAAACGAAGAAATGATAGTCTTCAGTATCTTCACCTTTCAATTCGTATTATATATGTGTTTTTCTTCAATCCACAACTACAGGGTTTACTCACTAAGACTAAGGTTGTCAAAACAAACAGCACTCATCATAGAGGCCAAATATAAGCGAACACTCTTTTTATCTACACACGCGTCTATGAATTCACGACTACTCAAAGAAGGTATCCTACTACCGTTGTAGCTGATTTAATCATGGTAGGCTTCATCGAATTATCTATTGAACAAACGTTATTGTTGTGTGCATTTACTGAAGCATAAGTAACAGTTTTAAAATGCATTTCATTAATTCTTATCTTAATAGACCAGGGCTTACCCTAAAACATCTGTGCCTCATGCATACTCGATCACTACAACTAAGTACTACTCGTCTAATTCCCTACTTGAGATGTCTCATAATTAATCAATTGCGGTCGTCTTTATAATATTGTATATCTCAACCTTATCCTAATCCTATATTCACTCAAGTGGCGTACATATCGACATCATGAAAGTATCAGTATCAAACATCCTACTCCTTGCAGTCGTTGTCATCAACTCGACACCAACCCACGGCACCCTCCGCAATGCCGAGTTGTGCAAAGCGTTATTGAGGAGGAAGATAAACCTTCTTCCGTTGTTTCCCCCAAGTCCAACGTTGAACATGATAATATCAATCAAGTTACTACTGATGAATCTGATCGTATGTTAGGAGGCAATAAGAAGAACAAGATCAAGAAGTTCTTGAAGAAGAAGTTCAAGAAGAATGGCGGTGGTGTATTGCCATGGAAGAAAGATGCTGTAAGTATACAGATCTGTGCATGTGATATGTGTGTGCATGATATGTGCATATGAATATATGAGATACTTATTCTTGGACAACTCTTATGTCTTATTCTCTTTATACTTGTAGAGTACAACCTCCTCCATTATTGATCAAGTTAAGGATGCATTCAACAGTAATGCTGGCCTAATGGTTGGCATGGCCTTTATTAGTGACGTCATTCTACCCATTGACACATCAGGAAGTATTATGCGAAAGGACCTCCCCTAAGGATTGATTGCCAATTTCAAAGATAATTTCAATCAAAAAGGTGTGATCTTTGGACCAACGCAGCCTGCAATAGAGTGTGGATACACGTTTGATTCTGACTCAGACACAAGACAATTTGGACCAGATCAATTTCTAGTGCAACAGCCTCGCTGCGGCCGGTCGGACATTTTCCCAGCAATTAGTGGCAAGTGCCCGGCTAATCAAACCCCTCAAGAATATGCGGATGAGTATTTCTTCAAACCAGTCAATACTGACATTAATTATTGTGGCTGTGGTGAATGCCGCACCGGTGATTGGGCCCCTAATGTAGGTCAATGCTATGATGAAGGCGACCCTCAGTTAACTCTAGAAAAACAAAAGGAAGTATTCCTCAAGATCGCAACTGATGCAACGGGCAAAGATAAGTGGAACGATCCCGTTATTGGTGCCAAGAAACCGTCTTTATATAATGAATTTGTATTGAAGGATTTCACTACCGAACCACAGATTGCGGCTTACACTTGGGTACATGCTGGGCCCTTTTTAATGATATCAGAGATTGTCCTAATAATGGTGGAACGTACACGTGTGAGCTTTGTAAAATTCAGAGGGAGCTATGCAAAGGTGGTAAGAGGCCTGATAAACCTCTGATTGAGATTGCTAACCAATTCTTTGTTGTTGGTGGTTGTACATCAACGACAACTGCAGCCACTAATGACCCATCTTACGATTTGATAACTTCGTATAAGGATGTTGTTGCTAATGGAGGGTATGACGCTGATACGATATTCAGAGAGCTTTCATGGGATGATGTCTGCGGGCCTGGGAAGGATATCAAATCCGGAGGTCGTCCTCCTTTTCGTGCTTTATGTAAGCGAAATGGCCAATAGCCATAGAGCATTTCATTATTAACGAGATATGAAATGAATGAGGTTCTTAGCCACGAGTCCTCATGTCTCAATTTTGTTTAAGGGCAGACTTTTTAAAGGCGAGGACTTTCGGTAACCCTCCCCTCTTTTAGAGTAATATAGGAAACCTCCTCTTAAGGGCAGCACGACCGGATTCAATTCTGTCGAAGAGGAGAGGGAGTAAACTTGTTTAGAGAATGAATTGATACGAGTATCTTGATTCTAACCATAGCATTCTAAGTAGCCTACCTCATCTTTGTATGTACTCAAGGTTTGGCAGTAAACCTCCGATAGGCTTTAGGAAACAATAACATGGCCCATCGGCGGATATCTCACACTCCGCCAACGATTGTGGTATTATGCATCCCACTTCAATCACTACACTCATTCCCTGACGATATTGGTACTCGTTACAGGCTACATACTTGTCACACATTATTCAAGCATCATCACACATCGACCGACGTAATGGAGCATTGAATGATCGATAAAAGAAGAAGGTAGCTATTGCCAATGCCATCATAAATATAACATCTCCTCGGATATCACTTGCCAATACCGGTATGCTAGGTAATAATTGATAATCTAATTTGGCCGCACGTCCTGCCACTGGAACTAGTAATGCCGAACAGAGATTACCTCCGAATTGTTGTACACTTTCCACAGCTGTTTCATCCCCAGGAAAGGTAACATCGACTGCTAATTCGGCATTGATAGGCTGTACAGGACCGACGAAGAATCCAAGTAAGAATAATGATATAACTAATAGGACAGGCTCCTTCCCAAGTTTATGGTCTGTCAATCCCAATGGGAGGATGAATAGTATGGATAGGGCTGTACAAGCAAGAGTTACAGTCTTGAGGATGAACAAAATGATGAATATATGAGGTATTGAGTTTGTTAGTAGTGTCAAACTGCAAAACACGACATTTCATAAGCATATAAACCTCGAATGATGACACTTAATGTGCTCTTACCTTGTACTTTTTTGTTCTATCGACATATCTGCCTAGTATCACACCGCCCAGAACGATTGCAAACTCAAAGCCACATCCAGCCCAGGCAATTGCTCGTCTATCAGTGACACCTCCTCGTTCCATGACCTGTTGACGGAATAGATGCATAAGATATGAGAGTTCAGTACACAAAAGGCACAATATAGGTACATCAAGCAGCAAACTAAAAGTAACACTCACCTCATCTATAAAAGCACCAACAACATTCGTAATTGCAATTGAGTATATAAATGCCACCAATGGTCTAACAAATCCAGGCGTATTAAAGAATTTCCTTACACTAACTTGAAATGGTGGCTCACGATGTGCATTATGACCTTGATCCTGTTGCATATGCTTTTCCATCTCAGATGCCGAGGGTGGTACAGGTGGTAAATCATCAAATTGTTTAAATGTACCAATACATACTACCGTAGATATTACTGCAATTAATGCAAAGTATCGTATCAAGCCAAGGTTTTGACTAACACTATTACTACCACCATGTCGTTCACCATAATCACCTTCATTATCTGATGATGATTCGTCAACCATCATCCCACCCACGACGAATGCCGCGGCAATACCCACTTGATTAAAGTTCAATGCTATTGCCGATGATGTTGCTCGTTCGTTACTTGCAAACCATTGTGCCGATAACAATGGTGGTGTGCATTGAAAGAATGGCTGTGCGGCACCGACCATTAAGGTACCAATAACAAGTATTGGAAATGGCGGTAGACCAAATAATGGTACTCCATCTATTAATTCTATTGATAATATGGAATGTTTATACTCTTCTCTCATACCGAATATATCAAATAATACAGTTACAATACCAAATCCACTTCGTAACCAACATCCAATACACATTACCAATGAGCTGATCTTGGTACACTTCTGAAGGTTATACTTGTTCACTGTATCTGTTACACATAAACAACTTACAACATTCATGAGTAGGAATTTGTCTATTATACCCTCGGATGTTCTACCTGGATAGGCTAATTCGAATATGTCTGGTATAGATGCTGTTGAGAAACATACCCAATCAGAAATAAGGGCTAATGTTGATAAGTAGAATAGTTGTATCCATCGTTGTGGATATACCTGAGGATGATTATGTGATCGACGTAGTTTAGATGATGAACCTCCACTTCCTGTTAATGGATTCATACTATTATCATTATGTTCATCATCATTATCTGTAAATGAATCGTCAGTGTCCTTTCTTCTTGGTGTCTTATAATTTGTGCCATTTACACTCTTTGTAGATATGCGTTGCAATTCTACATCGCCAGAGTTTGGGGCACCAACCGATAGTATATTGCTACCCATATCATGCTCGTCGTCATCGTCATAGCTTGAGTTATTATTATCATCTAATCGATGATAATTATGGGCTGGTGAGGACATCATAATTTTTTCTGAGAAAAATTGTAGTTGGTATGTGAACTTATGTATGTGCTCTATTAGATGATATTTCTTGGTCAAATATTAAACAAGGGATGTATAAGTCTTATATAAGTATAAAAGGAGTGTGAATGAATATGATTTGCAATTATATGATGGCAATAAAGTTGCTAAAGTTGCCAATATGGAAGTTTGGAAGTAAAAATAGTTTTCATGTTTATATGTGAAAACTCTTTAAAATATTATCACTGAACCAATACCAATTGAAAGAGCATAAGAAACCATCGACAGATGTACCAATGTTACAGCATCATTTTATTGTAGTATCGTTTCAACTAACAAATTGGAATAATTGATGCTTAAGTACCTTAAGTTGAGATGTTAGGTGGTATCCTTCTCGACTCTGACGGTATCCTTTTGTTGTCTTTAATAGAGTTTTCTAATTTCTACTAATGAAAACTCAATAATAATGGTATTATATTGCCTTTGCAATAGTATTAAACAATCAGTTGGGTTGCCATATTAGTTATATTATATTAATCAGTTTCCCCCTTCTTCATTGTGTCGGCGGTTTAAGATTTCTCGACGAGAGTCTCAGAAAATCATATCACATAACGCAAACTACTAAATTCATTGAACAATGGCACAAAAACTACCCGAACCAATCTCTTTACCCTCACCTCCAAACGATGGTGTAACATCATTGAAATATCTAGGTTCATCCTCGCCATCATTATTAGTCTCTACATCATGGGATGGTGCCCTACGGATACACAGTACTATTGCAAAGGAATTAATGGTCACACAAACTATGGATTGTGGTCCGTTACTTTGTATGGCTGTCCCTAATGATGATAGTAATAGTACTAGTGGAGGTAATAGTGGTGTACAAGGTGTAATATATACTGGTGGGAGTGATGGTAGTATCAAATCATTTGATATTTCAACATCTACTGTATCAACGGTTGGTCAACATTCACCACAACCTGAAGGAGATAACAGTACACAAAAGGTGGCAGTATCATGTTTGTCATGTATTGGGTCCGATTTAGTAGTTAGTGCAGGATGGGATAAGAAATTCCATGTTTGGAGTACGAATAGTGCTAACTCTTCTCCTATTGCAACTGTTGATTTACCAGGAAAGGCATTCAGTATGGATGTTTCTAGCGATGGTACGAAGGTTGTTATTGCAACTAGTGGAAGACGGAATGTTTTCATTGACATTCAACGAAATTCAAGTACGAATGCTATTGTTGATAAGGAGAATGCATCAGCATCAGAACCACAAGTTACTGTAACGGTATTAACAGAAAGAGAATCATCATTAAAATATCAAACACGATGTATTAAATTCTTTCCTGATATATCTGGTATTGCAGTTGGTAGTATTGAGGGTAGGGTTGCTATTGAATATTTGGATGATATTGGTATTAAGTCTGGTAAGTTGTTTCTTTTGTGAATAATTGCCTATGTTGTATAGTCTGATATCTTTTCTAACGACCATGCTGTATCCATCCATCAATCACATATCAATTAGGCAAGAAGAAGTATGCATTTAAATGTCATCGAGTTAATGATACAATATATCCAGTAAATACAATTGCCTTCCATCCCATCCATGGGACATTTGCCACCGGAGGAGCTGACGGGACAGTCGTTACATGGGATGGAAATAACAAGAAGAAATTATGCAGTATTGCCAAATGCCCGACTTCTGTGGCTTGTTTGGCATTCAACTTTGATGGTAGTCAGGTTGCCATTGCTAGTAGCTATACATTTGAGGAGGGTGAACGTGACCATCCACGAGAAGAGATATATGTTCGTGATGTGTTGGATAGTGAGGTTAGGCCAAAGGCGAAGAAGTAGTGTTTTTAGACTGGGATGTTTTGTTCTGATCTTCAAGAAGCAGTCTTCTTCTACATCTAATCAAATATATCAATGCCTTGTAGCTCTAGCACCTTTGTTATCAAAGATTTAACATATCTAACTATACTGAGCTGCCACTCCACACATCTATTACCTATCCAACTAGCACCACCACAGATACTCCTCTTATCTCATGGGTATCCTCCTACTTTTTACCGCCTCCTCCTCTTCCTAGCTTGCTCAACCGTCTGTTCATCTTCTCTATCATCTCATCATACGGCTGTAATCCCTTTACTACTCTTCTACTAGTCTTTTCGCGTTGCTTTGCTGCACGCTTCGCCTCGACAGAGGCCATCTTTATCTGGCCACGGGTGAACCCCGCCTCTCTCATTAAGAGATACTGACGATGCATTGGTGGCATGAACAATTCACATCGACTCCTACGGGGTTCCTCGTCAGTTCTATACATTTCATAACTATCAATGTTATGTTCTTCCGTAGCTGAAGGGTCGTGTGCCTAATAAGAGAGGAGTACAAAGAGAGGTGAGATGAGACTCAACTGATAATGGAGAGAATACAAACAGATCAAGGACTCCTCTTACCCAATCTAATTGAACAGGTGGCCCGTTTGTTGTCGGTGCATCACCTAATGTGACTGGATAGCTTCGTATTTCCAGACTCCCGAATGATACATTCCTTCTCATCTTGTTTGATCCAGTCGATTTCATAGAAGAATCAAGATTGTAGAGGGATTCGGAGGATTCCTTCTTTAGACTAGACCTCAGCGGTTTATCATCATGACGTCTAGAACCTACTTGACGACGACGTGTATCATCCTTTACGTTGGTACAATCCCTTGCTGTTGTTGTATGATCCACTAGAGGCATATCATATGTTTCTCCGACTACACATTCATGTGCATCGCCGGGATACTTTAGCTCATCATTTATATCTCTTTGGCGTGTATCCTCCTTATCCCTCTTACCTCTCCTTCTAATCTCTTTAGCATCTCCCTTCTCTTCATTCTTTACACTATCAATACACTTTGCCTCGTCCTCTTCTATGGTGTGCATATCATTCATCTGCTGCTGAGATACCATAACTAACAAATCAAGCTTATCTTGTGAAGGCGATAATGAAGATGATAGAGATGCCATTGACATGGAACGTCTCATCATACTACTACTACTGCCACTTTTAACCTCACTGCCTGATACTTGGGATGGAATAACCGCGGCTACACTATCCGGGCTGACATTTTGGGATCTATCAAATACTTCTTCTTCTGCGGCACTTGTTGAATCATCAATAAAGAATCCCCCGCCGTCGTCTATATCACCATTAACTTTCTTCTCCTTACTAGTAGTAGTTGACAATTGCAATACCTCCAACGCCGTCATCGTCTCACCAAATTGCTTCATATCTTGTATATCGTTCATCTCTAACATCGATACGGAATGTTTCATCGTTGGTTGTTGACTGCTTATCATGGCTGCCGCCGATAATATATCACCATCATGTTGATGAAGCGTAGATGATAATGGTATTCGTTTATGTATTGGGGTGTCAATATTATCATCGTCGGATGAAGATGAGCTGCAGTTACTTCCTCCATTAATATGTTTTGCAAAGAAAGGTGGCATCATGAATTGGTTTTGGTTATTGCCGATGATGGCGCCGCTACTCTGCAGTAGGTATGTTCTAGATGTGATCAGATGATGAGGTTCTATATGAGTAATGAGCTCTAGCAATGGCTCGCCTTCTCATCCAGGAGAGATCTATCGACATACAAAGCAATGCAATTGCAACATACACCTCATCCTTTCAAGCATTTTTTCTAGGGAAAGAATGTCATGCCGCGATAGAATTAGCAAGCCTTGCGACAAACACAAAGAAGAAAAGATGGCAAGCGATGTCGCAACGCCATTCTTCCGAGAAGCCGAATGAGGCCAAATGCTAGGACTATGTGGCATATTACAGAGAGGGTTATAGGACAAACTTTTGTACCTAAGATTCTATCTACTATTCAATCTAATTCAATACACTAAATGACGACCTCGAATGGACATATCATATGTCATCTCCAGCACCCACTCAATCATCTTGTCATTATACTTTCAAGTTCAAGTCCGCCTTGGATAGATTCGGGTTTGACATTGCAAACGAGTTATACATTGATCCTCCACTTTGTAGACCCGAGAATGACATTACAGAACTTCCAAGCAAGTGATTGGAGGATAAACTTCGATTACGTTCCAATGCAAGTGCTTCCAACTGTAGATTATCTTCATGTTTAAAGCATGCCCAAAATCCAAATGGATGGACACGAAACTCAGACGCCTCCGATGCATCACTATATAGTCGAAGCTCCACAGCCTCGTCTAGCCATGACATTATAATCAAGAGTAATGCCAATAAAACTAACACTGCTAACATTTCAATCTCATTTTGCATCAACAAAGCCAAGAACCCGTAGTCTGCTTCCTTCGGTAGCAGGCACATGCGTGCTGTAATTAACACCACACCCAATACACCCACAATTTGTGTACAGTAGGCAATAAGGAACTGCCGCTCATGTTTGGGATTGGTTGGGATGCGTCTAATGTGCATACTCTTAATAAAGGCAACACTAAAGACGGTAGCCGAAAAGCCCCCGCATACTAAGTTCTTGGCATCGTTGGGCAACGCTTGTGCCGCGGCAAGGAAGCTATGTGTCAACAAGTTAAGCCCAGAGCCCAAGACAGTTGTAAAGAGCAACAGGGCAAAGTTTCCCCAATTAAAGAAGAAACCGGCCGCTCGGTTGTACAGCAAGGCATGGTCCTGTGGTGATATCGAGTATGTATCATCCACATACAAGAGCTTAATCATGAATAGGAGGAAGCATGCCAAGAAGAGGAAGGCATACTGATCCCAACTTGGATCCCAATAGTTGAAATAGGGAGATGCAACACTAACGATACTTTGTAAATTGAACCCCAGAAGGAGGATGAATAGTACTCCTCGCTTGGAGCATGCCGCTGGATATTAATGGGGGAAGAATAGAGTAGTTTTAGCAACCAACGAATAAACCCCCTGCACATACGCATATCATATTATTCACTCACCATGGAAGTCGTTCGGCATAAATGCACGGGGGAGTCTCATGTTCAAAATAATACCCAATAAAAAGATCCATCCCCTTAATGAACTATCATTAGTCAATACAAACATACCCACAAACCAATTAATCATTTCGAAACAATTCATAACTGTATTAAAGATTGCATATCGCTTCACATTATTATTCAATGAGTTGGTATCCTCATCTTCTTCTTCGGATGTGGCCGCGGTGAACCAATACCATACCCTTGCATGTAACAAAGCATGTAAAAAGGCAACAAACATACCCATGCCCATAATCCTTGTACATCCATCACTATGAAAGTCAGAATATGCCGACAAGCTACCACCCAATAAAGCAAAACATGCTAATAGTGTTTCTAAATGTGATGAAATATCGGTAGTATCAAACCGTGTTGAGTATGAGGCTTCCTTATTCCACATTGACCAAAACAATGCAAAGTAGGCTATTATTGGTAAATCGATTGTTCCGCGATCTTGTATGGCTGCTCCAACTCGTGAGAAGGCAGTTACCGCTAAATAATGGGAAATGAAATTAAAACATATAAGATGTGTATAAGATATGTACTATCTCAAAAAGACATATCAAGTCTTCACAAACTTCATATACTTACTAACAATATCAAGGAACAAATCAGATAAACTAACCGGTGATCGTGGTACCAACATCGGACCTCCTCCCAAAGGTGTACCTTCATTATTATTGTTATAACCATCTTGACCCGCTGTTGAACTATTATCTGTATTCCCTGCAGGCGAAGTTGATGATGTACCGCCATGATTAGAATTAACCATCATAATACCCGCGGCACCCGGTAGTACATTCGGTCCACGCCACATACCACCTTCATACCATGCCTTCCTTGCAAATTCGGATGCCTGTATTAATTGCTCCGATTCATTCCGTAGTGTCTTTAATTCATCGGCAATCTTAACAAGGTACGAGTACTATTGTATAGAATTAGAATGGCATATGAACAGTATAAGAATAAAGTATAAGATATGAGCATATAAAACGAACACAATCATATCAAAATACCTACCATTTTACGCTTGGCTGCCTTTTCACGTTGTAGTGATGTTTTGAGCTTTGTTACCTCATCGTTAGGAGGTTCATTTAGGGGTTGAGTTGATATCTCACCAACATTATTTGATGATGATGCCATTTTATTGCAATTTTGGTTTGTGTAGTGATATTGTATCTTTTTGCAATTAGAACCTAGTTGTCTCCTGATATATTTTAGACAGCAATTAATAGAAGAGTATAAAGAAGATTCTTATATGATATACCCTACATCAACGTTGTGCTTGATATATCGCCGCCACTTCAATCTCAGCTCTCAACTCTCAACTTCTATAATATGCTCTTACTTATTCCTCATCGGTATCCTATCTACATGAAGAAAAAAGATCAAAAACACCACCAATTGAAAAAGCACTGACGCTGGTAATAAACTGCTGTTGATATATGTTATCTCATATACATAAGCCGCACTGGACTATACAGAGTGTAGTCGATGTGTCGTCGGCCGCCTATGCTAAGTAGTTGTAAATTGGTATCCTTCCACTCGAACTCGAATGCCAAAGATTTTTTCACCACAAAATTTGACAATTTGCATTGCAATTGCATTACCGAGTAGTAGCCAGGAATAGTCGTATAATAAAAGAGGGGATCATTTTCTAATATCATATTTATATTATATTCATATTAAATAACAATGTTAATCTCCACAAGCAGACAATCAATACAAAAAGCAGCCACTTGCTTATTTTCAAAACGATCATACTCTTCCACAAATAAATTACATGATCGTATAGTAGTAGCCGTGGGTGGTAATGCGTTGCAACGACGTGGTGAGCGATTAACAATTGAAAATATGTTAAAAGCCGCAGCAGATATGGCACCAACTATTGCAAGTCTAAGTAAGGATCATGAATTAGTTCTAACTCATGGAAGTAAGTTATTGATGATGTTTTATTCTTTGCAATGTATTGCAATTTGCATATCATACTCATATCTTTATATCATTGTCTAAATAGATGGACCACAAGTAGGTGAATTAGCACTAGAGCGAAGTGCAGCAACATTTGATGTCCTCGGTGCCGAATCAATGGGTCAAATTGGATACGTGTTAGCACAAGCATTATCATCACAAGGATGTACCACCGCACCATTAATATGTCAAGTGGTAGTTGATCCACAACATGAGGCATTCCGTGATCCATCGAAGTTTGTTGGACCAATTTATGGTGCTAAAGAGGCTACGGCATTAAGTCAAAGCTTGGGATGGGTAATGAAGCCAGATGGGGAGTATTTCCGACGAGTTGTGCCCAGTCCTCCTCCACAGGAAATATTACAAGTTGATGCAATTAGAACATTACTTGAAGAATCACCGGATCTACTTCCAATTGCATGTGGCGGAGGAGGAATTCCAGTTAGTCGTATCCCATCGAATCCACGAACACTGCAAGGTGTTGAGGCAGTTATTGATAAGGATGCATGTGGTGCTAAACTTGCTAATGAATTAGATGCCGATGGTTATATCATCTTAACAGATGGTGGCGGTATCTGGCAAAACTTCGGAAAACCAAATGCACGAGAAATGAAAATGGCAAGTCCAGAATATCTATTAGGCACTAAAGCTGGTAAGAACTTTCCTGGAAGTATGGGGCCGAAGATTCAAGCGGCTATTGACTTTGTTACGAATTCCAAGAGACCAGGTGCTTGGGCGGCAATTGGTGACCTAAAGGATGCTGGAAAGCTGTTTAGTAATGAGGAGGGAACAATTGTGAAAGAGGATGTTGAAGAAGGAGTAGTTTGGAGAGAAAGTACTGCTTCGGCAGCAGCAGATAAACCAAAGCAGTCAAAGGATCAACACAAGTCTGGCTAAAGATGAGGTTTATATGGGGAGTAGTTGACAAGAATCTTAAGTCGTTATATTTTTAATACACAGACATGATGTATTACCTTTCAGTATTTACTTGTGAGCTTATGAGTGAGTTTATCCTTCCGAGTGAAGAGGCCTAAACATGAATTGTTGCAGCCCATGGGCGTCCTGCATAAGATTTTGGGCAGTATCAAAGTTCTCATAAAGTTCAACTTGAACTTTAATCTTAGTGATATTACTAGCTCCTACGTAGAAATACTGAAACCACTAAGGTTTGCTTGCTGTTTGAGTTTGGTTTTGTGTTGAATGAAGCACAAA
>Ga0214477_100818_pt1 | contig 19365 bp, 17 predicted proteins | sample M1_20Mar14CPVII9_FD_165058 | JGI IMG/M metagenome (GOLD analysis project Ga0214477, IMG submission 165058) | Marine eukaryotic communities from Monterey Bay, California, United States - M1_20Mar14CPVII9sort6BwellC16 | ecosystem: Environmental > Aquatic > Marine > Unclassified | place: USA...
TGTATCCTTGTGGCATCACATACTGAATAATCTCCCTTTTTGATTGATTTGAATACATCGGGTATGGGTTGGAAGTTTGCAACTGCCTTGTTATACTCGGCTAAATCTTTAGCATAACTGGATAAAGCATCATATATTTCACTATGTGTTGTATTAGCCTTCCATATGTCACAGCCACTTGGATTGTTCTGAGAGGTGTAGCCGAGTATTTCTGCACTTTTAACGATGAGATTCTCGACAGGGGCCGGTATGTATTCAAATGTTGTTGAAGATGTCGAAGTTTGACCATTTATGTTTGTTGTATTGTTTGAATTAGTAGTACCGCTTACTCCAACCCATACTGCCTTTTCTGTTATGTAATGCAATTGTAATATACATATATGTATTATTATTGTTGATATTAGGAGACCTCTGCCTCTTATTATTCGCAATGATGTCATGATTTGCATATTCTTAACTCTCAACTCTCAAGAGCAAGGCGGTTGAGGGCCATGGCAACTGGCAACTGATATTATGGCGGCAGTACAAGTCTTGGCCGAACTACCTATTAATTAGCCTATCCTACAACTACAATATTAGCCGCGTGATGAAGTATTGCCTTTATTATTTATTTGCCGTGATGAAGTATTGCCGGTTGTCGTCGCAAGGAAGAGTTACATGAACATGTCAATAAAGTCACACGGGAATTAAATCAAGGCTGATTCGTAGTAGAAAAATAATGTTCATGTAAGAACCTCATAATAACCACACAACTACGATGAGTAGAAACCTGAGAAACCAAACAATAAATAAGCAAGATGGCGACCATAGTACAACCAACCTCCCTTATACCCGTGGCGAAAGCCTCGGGACGATGCCCACCATCCTTAATACGCGATGAACAAATTATTGAGGGTGGGGTATTTGAAATGGCAATGTTAAAAGCATTAGGAAACCAAGAAGGCAAGATTCTTTTTTGTTGTTGAACTTTAGAGCATGTGTGGTTGTAGACAGATGGATTGGATTAATTGATACTGCCCTCACTCGGGAATTGTTACGGAGGAGGTGGAGATTTGCTTTTGATGGTGTGGTGTTAAGGAGGGTGAAGGCCGTATAAGTATTTTAGTTATTGCAAGGATTTTCTTTAGGCATCAAATTTCTATTTCCACTATCTTATCCACCTAACCTTTCCTTATTACCCCCAATTAACAACAAATAATTAATTATACAGGGTTACTTCTCCTTAGTTCGGAACCGAATGCTGCCGAGAATTTCACAAGTGCAATGAAGGTGAGTAATTGATTTTAATAAGTTCTGTGGTTATAAAATTTTTGTTTATTAGTTGGGAATTTGGGGACGTGGATTAAAATTGTTTGCGGAGTTCGTAGTAGTTGATTATCGTATTGGTTGGATTGGTGGATTAATTATTCGGGGTGGTATTGGATAATCTGTTTTATTGGGTGGTGCTGGGGGTCAACTCAAGAAATTCCCAAACATTTGGAACCAAGGAACCTTCCTCGAATTGGGGATTATTAAGCCTCCTCCAACCAAGAGTACAAGAACTGCAACCATCATTACGCAGACTATGCCTAGGGGATTGATCCGTCGGCACGTCCAAGTAAAATGTTGCCAAGGTATAAGAATGGGAATAATTTAATCACCACCCATAACCCTTCACTGAATATTACGGCGGTAATAATATCTTCTCGTCATCAGCACCTGGCTTAATCCATGCCGCACTCCATAAAACTCCCATTTATCTTCGTGATAAGTGCTTACCTCGGCACGGAATTTGAATTAGAATCCAACCCGTATAGATATGTTCACTTGGCCTTAAGATTGTTCGGGATATGTTCGAATTGGTTTGAAGTGGTTGAGCGCTATTTAAGTCAGTAGAAGTTCCAGTGCACCCGTGAGTTGATGCCCCCCGTGAGGACCCTCCCCGTGATGTGAACCGCGTGGATATGCCAGCTGTTTAAAGGCATCAATTAATTGGCTGTGTCAGTGAGAACGATTAGTTCTTGTTTATCCAATTTCAGAACCAAATCAAAATACTATTCATCGCTCTAGTAGCTATCTAGAAGTACTACTATTTGAAGTTAGATTATATGACCAGATTAAATTTGGTTATTGAGATTTGGGCAGCGTTAGCTGAGTCCAATCTCGTAGAATCTTTAGATATCAAGCTGGACGTCTGATTCCATTAACGACTGTCGAATAGTTGGTTTGCCGGTGGTGGTGATTGAATTTACCTTCCTACTTTTAGATATGACGCATTAGCTTCTCTAGTACGTATGATTGAAGTTGGGATTGAGGGTGTACGTCCGTGGTACCCATTGACAGAGTTCACTTAAATATATACTCCATCAATGCAAGTACTGATCTAAAAAGTAGTCTTTTAGACACATTAGTTTGGGAGATTAAGTTCGAGTTAGACAGTTGTTGAACTAGCATTAGGGATACGAAGGACGAGATATGTGGCCATTCTCTAAATTTCTATACACTTGTTCACTCCTACCAAACGAAGAATGGACCCCTTGGCGTTTGTCCGAGGATATGGCATTTCAGTTGCAGTGAATGGTTATCTTTGAACGATTAGTTCTTTTACATCACACAAAAACAAAACAAAATACAACATATCCAATGCTCTCTAGCTACTTAGCTACTAGACGATAGTACTATGTACAACCATTATGAAATGATCTTCTACATATATCTCATTGCCTTAGGCTTTGCGAGGGTGGTGCAATAAGATCATCAGTCCTTGAGTTTACGAGATGGAATCAGAAGAAGTACCTCATCAACAAGAAATATTAACATTATGACTAATTGCCCCTGATATGTTGTGGATGATGTGTTCGTAGATTTCCGACACGTAGATATTAGGATTTGTTGTTGTTAGCTCTGCTCTTTTGTCTTTTGGAAGCCATGTCTTGTACTATATCACTTCTCATACACTGCATCTATGTGTCTCATATTATTGTTATTCTTCTTTCTCCTTACTTTTAGATGGCATCTGGCTCGTCGGAACCTCGTGTATTAGAACAACGTCGGTGCTTACTTCTTGCTGCAATAGGATCAACGGCAGAGACAAGTCCGAGTAATCCAACATTGAAACAACTTCTAAATGATGGTCTATTAGTAACAATAAAAGGATGGTTAGATGAATTGTTAGATGGGAAGGTCGGAGGGATGGATCTTCTACTTCATCTACTTACTAATATCATTCCTCTCCCTGTAACAAAAGATATGGTTACATCCTCAAGACTCGGAAAGGCAGTCTCATCTGTAGAGAAGCACAGTATATCTATTGGCAGTGCAAACGAGTCTGCAATCAAGAGTAGAATTCAGCAGGTCAAAGAACGGTGGAGTGCATCAGTCAAGGCTCTCAAGGCAGCAGCAAAGCGTCCTTCGCCAGACAATACCTCTGCTCCAGCCGCCAAGAAGACCAAGCGAGAAGCTGGCAGTTCATTGTCCAATTTGTTGAAGAAGGTTGATAATACACATAAGTCTGTCTCTTCCTCCACCGAGACTGAAGAGGAGGAAGCTGCTCGTTTAAAGGAAGAGCGAGATGCAGCGCTTAGAGACAAGCTTGCTGCTGCTAATGCCAAATCAAAAGAGTTGAAACTAAACCCTGACGTACCAAAGAAGAAAAAGAACGACGGCAGGTCAATCCATTGGGCAGATAGCAAAGGACAGGCATTAGTAATGTCTGAGGGCGAAGCTGTTGATACAACACCTACAGCCGATGCAGTAGGTGATACTACTGTTAAGAAAACTAGAAAGTCACGTTGGGCTGAGCGTAAGAAGAAGGATATTGAGCACGAGAAGGAATTGCTTCTCAAGTCTAGGAAAGGAGATTCGGCAGACGATAAAGACGATGAATTAGACATGATGGCAATGATGGCTATATGGAAAACTCCTCAGGCACTACCACTAGACCCATCAAACCCTCCAGTTCAAGTCAGTTCAAATGAACTCACAGCTCAAGCAAGTCGTATGGGCACAACTCCTGCAGTAAACTATGCATCAGAAGCAGATGTACCAATCAGTCCTCATCTACTTAGTCAAGTTGAACAAGCGTTAGATATTGTAAATACGGCAGCACCAAATGTCATCCCTTTCTTTACTCCACAAGCTGCGCCACCTCCAATGGCGGCGCCTGCGGCACTACCGCAAGTTTCAGCGATGCCCTCATTTCCTCCTCCTCAAGCTCAGCCTGTTATGCAAGCACCGCCAACAACAGGGGAGGCTACTTTGGAGACTGTTTTGATGATGGGATTACCGTTATTCCTTGTTGGATCAAATGTGCAGGCTCTTCAAACGTTACAGTCAAATCCAGGCCTTCTTGCATCATTCAAAGATGTGAACGGCGTATATAAACAACCAGAGCTCATCAACCTTGTCCAAACGTTGAGCCAAAATCTTGCACCTCAAGCTGCCAGTCAACCGGTTGTTCAACAAATGCCTGCATACAATACGATGCAGACAGGATACTATCAACCACCGGCACCTGCTGCTGCCTCAACATCAATGTATGCACAGCCACCGCCAGCAGCAGCTCAACCCATGGTAAGTTCATCAGGTTATCGAGGAGATCAGAATGCTAGTTCATCCAACCTTCACCTTAGTGGATATGGCCCCATGACTACGAATGAAGAAATCAAAGCAATGTTTGCACCGTATGTTCATGTTACTGAAGTTGTCAACAAGAGTGGATTCTCATTTGTCAATACAAATGATCCAGCAGGAGCAGCAAGGGCAAAAGAGGCTTTGAATGGATCTCTTCTTGGAGGTCTTCCCTGCCGAATCAACAATGCCACGAGAAAGGAGAAGAACCCAAACTACACTCCCGGAGGTGCCATCGTGCCAACAGGAGGCGTTGCATCACTACCTAGGAATGCCTTTGGTCAAGTAGACTACGATCAAGCCAAGGATGATCGAGGGAATCCTCCCACTAAGAACTTATTTGTTGCTGGATATGGTGTAGGAACAACTGAACAACATCTTAGAGATACCGTGGGTCAATATGCTACTGTGGTTAGTGTTGTAATGAAGGGAACGTTTGCCTTTGTAAACACAAATGATAAGGAGAAGGCAGTTATTGCCCGAATGTCCCTCACAGGACATCCGCTCAATGGTGGAACACTTAGAGTAAACTTTGCCAAGGAGACTGGTCGTTTAGGTACGAGTTTTGATAGCTCATATGGACCTGGAGGAGGAAACCCATATGGAAGATAGTTTATAAGCTCGACACGAAACTTTCCTCTATATTATAGACTACTCTTGTGCACGTGTACAGTATTAGTTTCGGTTATTGATAAGTCCATGGAAATCAGGGTACTGTTGGAATATACTTGTCAAGGCATGAGTCGAGATACTGTCGGAAGTCTAGAAAATACCGGAAATAGATATAAAGTTAATGAACATGTACACTAGAGAAGCATAAGTCGATTGTAATAACAAATGATATCTCATTAGTCTCATTGAGTTCACTTACTTTTTTCTTTCTTTCTATATAACACATGAATTAAGCTAGTAAGGAGCGTATTCCTTCACATAATACATTGTGGAATATGTAGGCATTGTGGTACTCATACACGTTACCAGTGCTTGTAATCCACAATTTCAATTGGTAATGAGGTTCCGGTCATATGTGGATACCTAAATAGAGGTCTCTAATTGACTCATGAAAACAATAATCCCTTTATTTTGCGGCACCGATTGCGGCGGCTTAGATTGGAGATGGTAGTGAACATATCATCACGCCGGGGTAGTGGCGGTACAAACCAGACACGATATCGCCTGAGACGAATATTCTTCTTGGCAATTATCGTTACCATCTCATTTTATGTACTTTGTCTCCGTCTCATTCTCCACAATGTTGCAACAAAATCAAATATCAACAATGCACCTACAAATGATGTAGTTCAGATCAATACTGATGAACCAGTTGCAGTAATTGCACATGCTATATCATTAATCAAATGTTCTAAAGGATCAAGTGTAACAGGTTTCCTCGACGCGGCGGCTATATTACGTCATTCGATACACAAACAATCCATTCATTACAAACCACCAACAAACTCTACATCAACATCAATATCATCAGCCCCTCGCTCTCGATATTCATATAAAATGTATGGTATAGTACATACATCATGTTCAGATCATGCCAAAGTATTAGAACGATTAGGGTATGAGATCATGGTACGTGATCATCCTATAAAGAAGGAGGATATAAAAGGAGAGTTTTTAAGAAATCATATCGAGGCAGAAAATTGTTGTGGTAGCGCCGAGTTTATCAAGCTGTATGCATATCATCTAACGAACCATCCAATAGCAGTTCATTGGGATATGGATGTGGCAATATTACAACCATTAGATGATTTATATGATGCAATGATATATCCATCAACACATCCGCTAGGTATGGCAGCTCGAAAGAAAATTGAACGACAACATTCATCTGATCCTTGGCCAGAAACAATAGATGCATTCTTAACACGAGATATAACAAGTGCCAAACCATGGGAGAAGGTAACTGCTGTACAGGGTGGCTTCTTGGTAGCACGGCCTGATCCTGCTGTTTTTGATGCATATATTGACTTCATTAAAGAGGGAAACTATATTGGCGGAAGAGGAGAAGGTAAAGGATGGGCAGGCTTAGGTTATGGTGGATTTCAAGGAGCAATGGCATATCAGGGTGTAGTAGCCTACTACTATGATCAACTAAGACCAAACACTGCTGTGGAATTAAATGTATGTAGATGGAATCAAGTAGCCGCAGATGTTATATGGCGAGGCCCAGAACACTTTGAGGAACATAAGCATCAATGTAGAGAGTATCCAAGAACAACATTACCAGATGGCAAGCCAGATTATGCATCAAATACAAAGTGCGAAGATTGTAGGAATACTCCAATAGAATCAGTTAAATCAGCACATTACACGGCCTGCAAAAAGCCATGGGAATGCACAATTGCTCATCCTCGAGTACCAAGAGATAAAAGACAAAAGTATCGATTAGAGAACTTGGTCAATGTTACATATTGTATGAATCTAGTAAGAGAGTGGTTTGAAATACGGAAAGAGTTTGAGACAGCATTGGAAGTTGCCTCTAATGGACAAGTGAAGCCTTCGCCAAGGACGGGAACATATGAAGATCAATACTTTATGGGATATTGCAAAAGGAGTGGTGGGTATATTCCAATTGAGCCGCCGCCAGTCGACTTTGATATCAAGAAGATGTATGGCATGTAGATGAGGAGGACTAAGATAAAATAGTTTCTCGACTCAATATTCTCCGCTGCAATCTCAGTGACAGTGTACTACTATGTACAACTAACCTCCCCCTCTTTGGTCTCTGTGTTAGAGGAGCTATTTCCCCTCTATATGTAGAGCGCAGCAATCTCTTGAGAGGGGAAGCTAGTATGAAACCTACCATATCATATATAGGAGTTGTAGGCGTAGGGCAGTGGATGTGGTATCCTGGGGTAACGAAAATGTCCGAAACTTTCCGATGCACAGAAAAAACAACTAACTAACAACCACTGTCATCGCTGATCATTCTCATTGCAACTATTTATGTATATTTTAGAATCCATTAATCTAATATAAACGGGGCCAATACTAATACTATAAACAGACCTTAACCATCATGGGGAAGAAGAAACGAATAGTTGATGTTAAAAACAAGAACAATGGCACCGCCCGTCAGATCAAGAAGCCGCAACCAAAAGTCAATACAAACAGTATTGAAAAGGTCGCTGCCTCATATGATAAGCACCATAATACATCCCGACCATGCTCATCAATTGCATCAATTATAGCACAGGAGATATTCCCGGCATTACCACAGCCTTCGTCTTCTACTGATGGAGTGGTATCGTGTAATTATGGTGAGTAATTGATTTATGATGTGTTGCAACTGACAATATGATATATGAAGAAGGGATGCAACGACATTATATATGATACGAGGAGAGATATAGGGATGCATGTAGTGACTAGATGCCGGCGGAATCGTTTTATATCTCGGATAGCACTCGTCTATGAATGTGCACATATTATGCTCACTTTATGCTCACACTCACGTATCAATTTCTCACCTCCATAACAAACAGGAGAGTCACCAACAGACGACAAGAAATGTGCCTGTATATACTGCTCCCTCAAAGAACCTTCCTTACTACCAATAACTACTGGTAAATTACTCATCACACAACAACCACTACTCGCCTTTATAATCCTACGATATTTAATTGATGAACGAAAGAAGGTACGGGCAAAGGTTGAAGAAGATAAGAAGAAGAAAGAAGAGGAACTTAGAATAAAGACTGAGGAATTTATTAACTTGGTTGCAAATAAGGTATCGAGTAAGAGTAATAGTAGTAATAAGAGGGCGATGGGGAATCAGAAATTGATATCACAGGCTGCTGCTACCAAGAAGGATGATGAGGATTCTGCTGCCGAGAAGGACAATGATAAGGAGGATATTAGAAACGGCAAAAAGTCCGAGGAGGAAGTTGATTTAAGTGTACTGTCGAAGGCGGAAATAAACGACGTTATATCAGTTGGTACAATGCTTGGGAAGGCATTACGGGGTGTGTTTATGGATAAGAAAGAAGGCAAGGAAGAGGAAACAAAGGAGGTTGTTGAGGAAGAAAAGAGTGATGAAGGTTGGTTGGAAGGTTGTGATGAAGAATCATCTTATGCCCCTGCTGCACTATCCGATAGTAGTAGTGAGGATTCGGATATTGCTGGGGTGAAACAAATATTAACTGGGGGCGGGATACCATCAAGACATGCAGATAGTGATGATGAATCAAGTTCGGATGAAGAAGAGGATGAACCTCTAACCATTGAAGAAGAAATGGATCTTCTTATAGATTCATATATTGATTCAAAAGAAGCTTGTGATATACTGGATAATGAAGCGAAGAAATGGGCTAATAGAGATTTGGAATCGTTTGTTCAGTTCCTGACTAAGAAGTTTGACAATCGAAAGAATGGTGATAAGAACAAACCACTCAAGTTGAAGGATATTCTACCGACAATCTCAGCTAATGCAGCCTACGAGTTACTGGATCCAGTACGATGTCGCAGTTGTCGATTCTCTGCTACTTCTCATTTACAATGTTTACTTTGTGATGAAACTGGAAGGCATGGATTCGTCACAAAAACAAACAATCCCCCTCCCGATAATGATTATACCATCACCATGACTGATACGACTGTATCCGCCATGAGCAACAAGGTCGAATCGGGAAGAAAAGGCTGGAATGCACAATCATCATTACATTTAGAACTACGTCCCATATCCAAGTCGTCTGATGGTTTCAAGTATTTGCAAGTTGGTACTGCCTTAAAAGGCAGCGGTATTGTATTCGATTATCCGATGAACTTAGAAGATATCATCAATTTAACAAAGCATATCATCTTACCAAAGAATACAAACAATGAACAGATTACATCATATTCTGACTTAAGCGATGATAAACTTGCTGCGATTGCTAAGGAAGCATTCGAATCAGTGGGTACTCTTGTTTCAATCTTTAAAAAGGCTAGCAATATACTTGAGGTTACAGTAAGGAATGATCTGCTCCGAGCTGCCGCGGCTAATAAAAACCATCGTGCCTTTGCTTCCTGTGAGGGTAAGTTGTAGCTGATATTGTGTGCCATTTGTGTATATCTTGTGCATTCTTTTGTATCCACTCTCATCTTTGTGTCCTCTCACGTTGATGTTGCCGTATGTATATACCCAGAGTCCTGTTTCTGTGATGATTGTAGAGACTTACAGATGAAGGAAACAAAGAAGATATTAAAAGATTGCAATGTGAATTGTAATTTAGTGTTAAATGAAATGAGCAATCTCTTACTTGAGCTATTCAAGTCAACAGTCTTCGTTGGATGGTCCACTAGTATCAGTCCCAATCTGCTTCAATCTCTACAGAATTTATGGGATAGATATAATGGAACTTTAGATTCTCTTCTCCAACCGGTTTACAACTACCGTAATAAGGTAAGCACAAACGAGATGATTATCAGGGCATTCATTCAAGAGTAGCTTCCTCTGACACATTTATTCTTCTCATACACCACAGCTTTTGGGTCAAAACTACAAGTTAAAAGCACACGAAAGAGAGATGAAAGTGCTCGACTTTCTAAAAGAGTTGGTCAATACCAAGATAATGACAGTTGGGAAGTTGGTAAAGGATCTAGGCACAGCCATAACCGAGCAAGCAGGTACACCCAATTGTATTGTGGTGCTTCATGTTCTTCAGTCGTATAGACTTGCAAAGGAACCCAATGTGACAATAGAAGAAGCCATCTACCCTGACGAAGAAGGCGAAGATTTGTTTCTTAGTCTTGTTGAATCACGTACAAACTTACTCAAGAGGGTGACGGGAATCTATTCCCTGACAGAAGACGGGGCAGAGGAAGCAAGGAATGAGATCACGTACCTCAACAGGCAGGCCATCAAACTTGTAACCTCAATCAAGAATGCCGAGGGGATTCAGATTGAGTTTCTTGCAAAACGATATAACGTCGCGGAACATTCATATTACGAGTTTGACAAAAGATCCAAGTCGGATTGGAAGGATAATAGAGACGGCCTTATAACAAGAAAGAAGGGTTCAGATTGTGCCGGAACAGAAATTGGTGATTCTACCACTCTTCTTGCACAATCATTTTGGTGTTGCATGCAAATGTTAGCTGTGTTCAGCTCACAACAGAATAAAAAGTCGTCTATGAAATCCTTAGTATTGCCTCCTCGCCTTGAGAGCTGGATCAATAATACTGTCGGCATAGATGCTTCTCAAGCGAATAACTTTCACAACACTTGTGTAGGAAGTTGTGGGGGACGGAGGGTATCAAGCATATTTTCAGGCTTGATCTATCGTTGGCTCGAGGAACGGGCAAAGGAGTGGAATGCCGAGTTGGAACAGACCGAACTCTTTCAATCAATGGAAAAGCCATCTGTGGTAAATGCCAAGAGTGGCAAGAAGAAGAAGAAGAAATCAAAGAAGAAGAAGGCATCAGCTGCCATAAACAAAACCAGCTCTAAACCTGATTTGGTTGAATCTAGTACTAATGATGATATGTCCAAGTCAAGTCGGGGTGATCAGAGTGAAGGGATTCAATCCATCGACGACACCGATGATAGAATGACAGAGTATAACACTTTACAGAGCACATCAAGTCTCAAAACAGAAGAAGGAGAAGATCATACAGTTGAGAATAGCTCTAGAGGCAGTGGTGAGCCTGAGGTGCAATCAGCGGCTGGCGAGTCTAATAATTCTCCAGATTTAGTTGATGAAGATCATTTCGTGGCGGATCATCACTCTCCTACTATCTCTGTTAATCATGTACAAGAAAATGGCAACATCCATGACGACACGGCAACTTTAATGAGGACTGTTCGATTTAGATTCAAGGAGCAGCTCATTAGTAACGAAGACGACTTGGATACAGTTAGTAGCATCGAGCCAAATATCAAGTCAATTCAAACTCTCTTGACATCAAATGAAGTAATATACGAGAGATGTAGGGGCCACATCGAGAGTGGTACTGACGAGAAGACAACTTTCACCAAGGCTGATTATTCAGTCGCTGGCGCACATTACGATGAAGTTACATCAATGTTTCAGTTTGTGACGTATCCGGAGCACTGCCGAATGGAGTTCAATACATTCCCTCTTTCCAATCTCCCATTTACTTTGGATTTCGGTTCCTTTTCTGGTCAATTAAGATACAAAGGCAACCCAGGCAGCTGTGAATCATCCTTTATTGACTACGACATTTTGTTTGAGAGCTCGTTCGTACTGCATCCAGATATTCAAGGTCCCTTCCTTGCCAAGCTGAAGAATCATCTCGAGTGTGTTCAAGCTTGTCTATACAGGATAAACGATTGGCTATCAATCCCCTCTAAAAACTTAAATTATCTGCAAGAAAGCTTTGGGGAAGAGAAGTTGCAGATGTCAAACAAGACAATAAAGCACTTCTGTGTCGAGGGTTCACATGTACATGATGATATATGCTTACAATGTGAAAGAGCTTTTAGTTTGCACAAAGTAGAGGCTCTAAAGATTCAAGGAATGGAAGGTCACCGACGTTTGTGCCCTTATCCAGAGGATAAAGATCTCCCGTACTTCATGTGTAGTAAATGTGACCCAGACTCTGAAGTACAGTGTCCACATTATCAAGTTGAAGAATCCTATGTTCTGAGGGAGTTTAATTGGAATGCTACATTCAAGAAGGGCATGTCGTACGACATCTCAACAGAACAAGGGCGGCTTCAACTAAAGAACTTTGTTAGCTTTATTGAAAAGACAGCTGCAACAAGTAGTGGCGAGGTTTGGGTGAGACAATCTTAATTCTCATCTGGTTCTCTAGTAGGTTATGTTAATAATTAGGTAGAGCATGTATAGTAGTATAAAAACACTGATATTAGCTTAATCTCTCAAGAACTTAGAGTAGGCCGGATTGTTAGTCTCCTCGATATACTTGTAACCAAGCTCCTCTAAGAAGTTGTTCATACCCTCACAAGAAGTACCATGATTTTGTTGTATACCCACTAGCACTCGACCAAAGTCATCACCATAGTTTCTATAATGAAAGAGACTAATATTCCATTTCATATCCAAAGCCTCAAGGAAACGTTGTAATGCCCCAGGAGATTCTGGAAAGTGAAATCTGAACAACCGTTCGTGTGATGCATTTGACCTACCCCCGGCCAAATGTCGAATATGTGTCTTGGCAAGTTCATTGTCACTTAAATCTGTACATGGAAAGTCATCACTTCTAAAGTCTTCCATAACTTGTTTAAAATCATTCTCTACATGTATCAATGGTTGAAAAGATACAAATACATTCGCTTCATGATCTGTGTTGTACCGATATGTCAATTCAGTAACATTTCGGGGCCATATCTTTGAATACATGGCACGGAAAGCACCCGGAGTTTCTGGTATGGTAATCTCTAGTGATCGTTCGGAATCATCAGCACGCTCGGAGACCACCCTTAGTCGATTAAAGTCCATATTAGCTCCTGATGTAATTGCAACAAAGGTTCTTTCTGATATGTTATTCTCTTCAATGAACTTTTTCAAGCCGGCCACGGCGAGCGCTCCAGCTGGTTCAAGAATAACACGACTATAGATAAGATGAAAGGAGAAGAAAAAGTCAGATTCGATATATCATTCAATCAATGATACCACCAATACATATCACTCACGCATCATTGTAAGCAAGCTTGATTGCATTGCATATCTGATCAGTATCCACAGTGACCATCCCATCAACATACTTTGAACATAATCTAAATGTTTCGGTACCAATCGTCTTCACGGCAGCACCATCAGCAAATAGCCCCACAGATGGTAAGGTAACAACCTGTCCAGCTGCAAGTGATGATGTCATCCCGGCAGCATCAGCTGCCTCCACTCCATAAACTTTCACAGTTGGTCGGACATGTTTAACATATGCCGCAATACCAGCTAGCATACCCCCACCTCCACAGCATACGAATATTGCATCTACGTCATGACTTACACACTTTTTGAGTATTTCCATTCCTGCTCAATGAGGGGAAGAGATTGGAATAACATAAGTGAGCTTCTTATTAGTTTGATATATGCACAAGAGACTTCTCAACATAAAACAAACACACTACTTACCAATAGTACCCTGACCAGCAATAACATGACTATCATCAAATGGATGTATCATTGCCAATCCTTCTTCCATTTCCAATCGTTTCGCCTCGGCAGCTGCCTCATCATAATTATTACCAACTAATCGTACCTCCACAGTTTCCCCACCATGTGTCCGTACAGCATTAACTTTAATAGACGGTGTGGCCAATGGCATACAGATAACTGCACGACAGTTTAACATTCGGGCTGAAAGTGCCACACCTTGTGCGTGATTCCCAGCTGAGCAGGCTACCACACCTCGTTGGAGTGATGCGGGTGGTAAGGATGCCATTTTATTATATGCTCCTCGTATTTTGAAGGAGAATACTGGTTGTGTATCCTCTCGTTTTAGGAAGATTGTATTATCGAGTAACTTTTGTGTTTTGTTTTTCATGTAGAACAAAGCAAAGTCAGAGATATCATTACTCATTTGCAACTAAAGCAATTCATATACACATAGAATCAACAAATAGAATTTTCATCGATCGTGATACTCACATTACTCAAATTCTTAGCATGCTGCAATTCAGTCTCAATTGCAACTTCATATACTTTGCTATTAAGAATCTTTCAATGTATGAATTATCGAATATATTAGAGCTGAGATATCTAAATTGCAAAGAAGAGAAATTGCATACATACTAAAAGGATACACACCTGATTTAACATTCCATCCTCGGGCATGTTCTTGTTAAACATTGTTTTAGATGATGGTTGTGATGGTACTGCTGCTGGGTCTACTATTCCATTATTATTAACTACCGCAGCTGTGGATTTATATCTTATCGATCTAAGTGATGTTTGTTGGGCAGTGGTTGATGACACAAGTTGATGGAGTAATGGTGTAGTGGTGCTGACGGCATGAGCTGACATTGACGCCGCTCGGCGTTTGAGGATATTACTGGGTACTTTCCACATTGTTAAGGGATAGTACCTATATGATGGGGATGAGAATAAGCAATAGAAGAGGAGTAGAACTAACTAATGTAACAAGTAACAATGCAAAACGTCATAAAATCTTTACCTAGGACCTCAGGTCTATCCGTACTGTGCATCAGGTGTCTCGGTATCCATATCAAAATCGGATTGAACTTAGTCCTTTATCCTGCCATCCACACAAACACAGTCAGTCAACTAGCCATCACTATCCATTCATATACTCAATAATCCCCTGATATTCAACCATGAAAACTATGATTGCCACCATCCTAACCGCCGCCGCCGTGCGTAGTACCAGAGCATTTGCACCAACAATCTCATCACGATCAGTATTCACAACAACAACAGTCCTCTCCGCCGAAGCACAACAACGTGTAACAGGAACAGTCAAATTTTTCTCCGAAAAGGGATTTGGTTTCATCACTCCCGATGCTGAAGGCGAAGAGGATGTATTCGTACACTTCTCGGCTATTAATGCTGATGGGTTTAAAAAGTTAAGTGAGGGTGAAACTGTGACATATGATACAGAATTTGATGATGTGAAGGGTAAATGGCGTGCTGCCAATGTTGATGGGAATGGTGATGGCATGGATGAGTCATGGTAATTATGATTATTAAGAAGTGCAAATTATGGTAAGTGTTTCTGCAATTGTCTTTCTGTGTGTATTATATCTTGTGTGTTTATTATGTAGGGATGCCGTGGTGATTGGAACAAGTGGATTTGAGATTTGATTTGAGATTTTTGTACATGTGAGCACTTTTTGATATTTGCAAACAGCAAGGATATATAAGAAGGTAGTAATGATATTATATAAGCAAGCAAAGGATGTTTCGAATAAATAATTCGCCGTTTACCTGTCGGAAAGATACGCTGACGTGACTCTATTAGCTGATGCCTGCTTATACGAATTATCATCAAGGTGCCAAGTATTTTTATTGGCAATATCCCATCTCACATTTTTCCATGTCACTTTCCCTACAGCACATTAGATAAAAGGTATACCAATAAGAAGGGTTTGATGGGGCTTTGTAGATTTTTGTAGATTTGGGGATTTAGATGATTTAGGAACTTACTTAAAAACAAAATCAATAAACAAGAAGATAGAAAGAATGGGGGAACATAACAAGGTTGTACTTTGTTATGGAGGTATGTTTTAGAATAAGGACTTAATCAAAACTAAAAAAGGCTAAAGTATGCTACTATTATTAATCTGCCTTAATATGAGTATGGGTACCATAGCTAGGTATGGAGGTAGGCTAAATGAAGTCGTAATGCTAAGTCAGAAAGCTGCATCTCACTGGCGACTCACTCACACACCCTACCTATTCATTCATTCCTTCTCCACTTCACCTCTCCTTCATGACTACTAACACCAAAGTGGCCATTAGCGGATCCAGTCAATCCTGTCATGCTAAAGCTACTAGAACTCTTCTTGTTAATCCCCTCAATAACAAATTGCGAATACTTGATATCCTCTTCGTCACCCACACATGCATTCGATAATAACAATGATGATATACCCAATGAGGCATAATGCTTACCTAATGACACTTCAGCATTCTCTGGTAGCATGGATTGTAATGGAGCGATGGTAACTACCGATTTGGGTAAGCTTGATAGTATATCTTTCAATTCAAGTGCATCATCTTCTATACTGCTTGGTAGCATATCTTTTGATAACATATATACCCCTCCCGCATGGCTATCCATATCTACTAGTTGTTGTATCTGTTGTATATCATTCACTTTCCAAATTATTATACCCATATTTTGTAATGATTCCATGTCTAATTTGTCAGCCGATTCATATTCAACTACCACTGCCGATGCACCTATATCATCATCATTAAACACATCACCAACCAACTCTCTTCCGAAATATATAACTGGTACAGGACCTGGGAAATCGCCACGAGAACTTTCTTGTTCTTTTGCAATCTTCTTTACTGAACTCACATCAGATGTAAAAATTGCACTCGTCTTAGATCTACGTAGTGACATTGAAAGTATTGATAAATCACCATCACTCAATGAGCTATCCGATGAAGGATTATATTCTATACTTATTGAGGCACCTCGGGGTCGTTTTAATGCTAGTTTGATGGTGTCTAGTTTGTCTATTGATGAATGTGTAAAAATTTGTTCTTTGGTAGAGAAGAGTGAAGTGGGCGTCGTTTGTGGACCTTTCTGGACATGAACAGCGGGCGGAACAACAAATGCACATATTGACGATAGAAAGGGGAGATATATAAGGCTAGCTGCCGCTAATAGCAGCAGAGAAGGAGCCGCCATGGTAAAACAACATCTAACGTCAATCGTCATTTTTTTAGCGGTATCCTCCCCTTTTCTCCGGCGGCACGCATCGCCTTTGCACCATACCTCATTTACTCCACATGATGATAAGACGCATGATCTATATCTTTGCCATACTAATATATGAAAACTTAATAATAACATGTAGTAGTTTTACTATAAACGAGCGGAGGAGTACGAGAAGCTTATACAAAGATACACATACCAAAAAACATTTACATACTCATACACAACTAAATAAATGTATAAATGGATATCAAACACGCCTCTTTATGGATCACTCGTCTGCAACGCTTTTTGAAGTTGGAGACACTGTCAAAGTCATAGATGATGTTATGAAAAGTGGTAGAAATCTCAATGGTATGATAGGCGAAGTTACATTTACTTGGGAGAAGTGTGATGTTGACCCAACCTGCTGTTGTGCTGAATGGGTAGATGAAGGATTGTCAGTACATGTAAAGTTTAATGCGGATGATGAGAACGATGAAGAAGAAGGAGAGTCGTTATTTGCAAATGATACTTTTATACATTACTTTGCAGAATCAGAGCTGATTAAAAAGAAAGATTAAATGATGCATAACATTTGTGAAGGGTGAAGAAAAATGATCATACTAGTAATAAAAGTTACATATAAAAGATAGGTATTACTAATCAGCACATACCCCGCTCGAGTTTATTCAAGATCAAGTGTACTTCTAAGAAAAATGTAACATGTTTAAATAATGATTTAACCTATCCCCGAATAGTAACAACTTCAAGAGATGGTATGGGGAAATTTCTCTCGGCAACAAAGACAAAAACAGCTCAAACGTCAATTACTACTCATACTCAAACCTTACTCGTCCTTAACGGTTTCTTCATTGGCCACGGCCTCTTCCTCATCATCAGTTACCTTGGGCTCCTCCTCATCAGCAGCAACAACCTTCTCAAGGTCTTCCTCCTCATCTTCGGGTAAGCCAGTGTGCTCGGCTAACTGGTCAACCTTGGCCTTTAAGTAAATCATATCCTCGGGAAGAGTCTTCTTGGTAGATTCAACAATAGAGCGTCTGTCGAGCCAGGCCAAGAACTTCTCACGGCCCTCTTGGCGTCTCCACCACCAGATGAAACGTAAGATACCGTAAAGAACGAAGACACAGAGGAGCGTACCAAGGACGGTAAGTCCAACCTTCTTCTGTTGGAACAACTCGGACAATGCCAATAGAAGGAGGGGAATAACGAAGAAGACAACGATAATGTAGATAGGTGGGATGGCACGGGAACGACGAGTCCACTTTCCAAGTGCTCTGGCACCCTCGAGGGGGACCTTACGCATGAAGGGAAGAGGATACCAGATGATGATACCACTAATGTTGAAGAACAAATGGCAAAGAGCAACTTGGAGTGCATTGACACTTCCAGATACAAGGGAGGCAAGAAGTCCAGTGACGGTGGTTCCAATGTTGGCTCCAAGGGTAAGAGGAAGCATCTGTGTATTGTGTGGCATAATGAGAAAGGACACTGTCAGCACTAGATCATCAAAATGGCGAAAAACACAAGACACAACACAATATAATAACTCACCTGCTCCAATTGAATGACACCAAGTCCAACGATGGGGGTCAAAACGGAGGTGGTAATGGATGAACTTTGAACCAAAACGGTAATTGCGGCACCGATAACAATAGCAACAACGCCTGGAACCTTGGTGGCCTTGTAGATAACACGGGTACTCATTCCCATAAGACCACGTTGCAAGACATTAACCAATCCCATCAAACAAATCAAAAGTAGTACCAAAGAAAGGAAGAGACATACACCTCCACTGGTAGTATCGTCTTGCTGAGTTGCACCATTCTGGAAGAATGCTGGACATCCAACCTTCTTATCACAAGTGATAAGACCAACGGAACATACCTCGCCAGCGTCCTTGTCACACTTGACACAGTGCTTGTAGTCCTCAATACCATCAACACAAACAACGGGGTAATAGTCCTCACAACTATCAACTCCATCATTCTCTGCACCAAGAGAAATTTCCTTGATAACATTCTTGTTTGCCTTGAGAACACGTGCGGCCAATGGACTAACAATCTTCTTGAGGGGACCTGTCCACTTCTCACCATCGGAAACTTGAGCTGGAAGCATGGCACTGGTAAGATGGTATAGGTATCCCGAGATAAGTTCAAGAGGGAACAGTACTCCCACTGCCAATAGGTTGAATAAGTCATGTACAGTTGCTCCGGCAAAGGCACGTTCGAGTTGATCACCAGATCCCATCTGTCCCATGGCAATAATGGTATTGGTAACGGATGTACCAATATTGGCTCCCATGATTAAGTAAATACCATTCTTGACATTAATAGACCCGGCACCGACAAGGGTAACAACGATAGATGTTGTGGTAGATGAACTTTGAACAAGTGCCGTGGCTAATTCACCAATAACCAAGGAGGC
>Ga0214477_100820_pt1 | contig 19343 bp, 14 predicted proteins | sample M1_20Mar14CPVII9_FD_165058 | JGI IMG/M metagenome (GOLD analysis project Ga0214477, IMG submission 165058) | Marine eukaryotic communities from Monterey Bay, California, United States - M1_20Mar14CPVII9sort6BwellC16 | ecosystem: Environmental > Aquatic > Marine > Unclassified | place: USA...
GCTTAACTGGCATGTCTACTCTATCAATGAATCAAAATGAGTCATTAGGATTGGATATTGACGAAGGCAATAATATGAATGTTTCAGATGAGAAGAATAAACAGATTATAGGGTTGGTTAACTTGCTCCAAGAGTATATGCCTTCATCGGATGTTGATCAAACATCACCATTGGGTAAGCAGCTGAATAATATGCTCCTACTAAGAATGCTATTACTGAAACCAAATCGTCAATCCGATGAAGACGAGCTTGTGGAGACTATGTTGGTACTATATGAAAGTTATTTAGCAGCAGGAAGAACAAGACCAGACCTTGCTATCTTGATTGCGAGGGACTATGGCTTTCAAATTCAGCATACACTTTCGATGGCTAATCTAAGCCAACCACAATCCTAATCAGCCAATCAGTAACCCTGAGTTTGTGGATGAAGACTATGTATATGTAGATGTGAAAATACAACAGTAAGAAGACTTATTAAACTTTAAAGTCTGTACATAACTACAATATCGACAATATCGACAAAATTGAGCGCTTGATAAAGCTCTGTTTCTGCATACATAGTGCACTGGTTTGGTTGTTATAAATACAATTTATATACAGTGTGTTCATCCAGCGACTACCTCCTTTTAAGGCAAGGTCTCTGGAGGTTCAGACATGGCTAAACCTTGTGTCAAAAGAGTTAATGAGCTTGCTGATTTGAGGCTTGATCCTACAAAAGTGGTTGTGGCTGGGCGACTAGAATCAGATTGGTCTATCTGGTGCTGGTCTTGTTGTTCTCCATGGTGCATATGATCCAGATGAGTCGGTGGCTCTTGAGGTTGGTGTTGATCCATACCTGCTGAAATAGAAACTTGTCTTTGCATAGCGGTTTGCTGCTGCTGCATTTGCGCATGTTGCATAACATGAAAACCAAAGTCTCTGGCCAACATTAACGTCATGTCGGGCCTTGATCTCCCTGCTTTGACATATGAGTCAAAAAGCATGAGAATAGAATCGATCAGATCTTCCTCTTCGGCGTCTCGGTTCTTTTTTAGTAAAAGCATACGAAGGCTCATCATGCTTTGTATCTGTTCACCTAATGGTGATGAGATATCTGACGGCATATTCTCTCCCACTATAATGAAAATGTATGGATTGGCGTAAGTTGAAATCAGCAGTATATATCAAGGAAAGATCATATTAACACACTTACACAGAGCAATAAGATTAAAGATCTGAACACTCTTCTCACTCAAATTGCCCAGGGCGGCTGAAAGATTACCCGCTGCTTGGCTGTTGTTATTACCTTGGTTTTGTTGCTGGACCGGATTACTGACAGCCTGGGAAGCATTATTGTTACCTTGCTGCTGCATATCGACCATGAGCTTCCAACGAGGGGAGGGATTAAATGCTTCAAAGTCTTGTATCATACGGCGTACCAAATCATCATCCTTGACGCGATTGTGCTTGGAGTACATTACTAATACTATCCTTCCAGCGTTTGGAGAGCTGATAGGTAAAGCAACGGCTGTATTGATACCGAATTGCATTGCCCCGCCTCGTCGTTCAAAGAGATGCGATGGTGCATTACAAATGAACTGCTCCCAAGCAGGAATAGCAGATTCAAAGACTCTTCCAGGTAGTCCACATCCTGAAGTAAATGAGAACTTCTCAGAGTATGTACCAAATAGAGATAAATGATAAATCTCTTCCGATGACAAAGGTACAGCCTTGAGATTCTGCCCATGCATCTTGTGATCAAATGGAGAGGGCGGAGGTGTCCCATCTCCGTGCTGTTGATCGGCTTCATCCACAATCTGCACCCCAACACTGGCACTACCCGCAAAGCAAAGTCTCACCTTACCTTGACTTGCATTCATTGCGCTCCCACTGCCTAAAGCCGGGGGTTCCGGAGCGATGTTTCCTGTGGGGTCTAGCGCGTACCCATTGCTTGAACTTGGTACCCAAATGTCTATATGCTCAAATGGTACACGATTATTCTCAATGTAGCCAGTAATCTTGGCAAGGAAAGGTGCCGCAAACCGAAAGTTGGGCCCTTCTGTTGATCCCAAATTTGGAAGTAGCGCTGAACGGAATGGTTGGGCTTGTGCTGAAGTACTCTCTGCATTGGAAGAGAGGGACAGTGATTGTTGCACTGCTCCATTACCTCCACTATTAACTCCGTCCACATTCGACGGGATATCTCCAACCATGGCCAGCATTAAATCACCCAAATCTGCATCCTCGGCATCATTCGTTTCCAGTGCACTAGCCAAGAGATCAAAATCAACATCCTCATGTGCACCACTACCCAAAGTATTATCAATAAATATACCAGGTGTTGGAGAACTTGTATCCTTCTCAATTGCCTTCCCCATCATTATTCGTCGTTTTACCATACGATTTCGTGATTTAGCCAATGTTATACGTGTATCCATCTTATCAACACTTTTTAACCACTCATTGGCATCAAATGGTATACGCATGGATGTTAATCGTTCAGCTAAGTGATCACGCCACTCCTTTTGCATATGAAATTGCATTTCACTCCGTTCGATTGGATCGAATATAGAATTAATAAATGCAACTTCCAACCTTGATATTTCCTTGGCATGTGAAATATCTTTAATACATCCAGTATTAAGATGGAAGTGACGTGTACTTAACTTGGCATGCTTCATCTTCTTTGTTAATCGACTTGGTTTGGATTTTAACATTGTACTTAAGAAGTCAATAAGTTTCAATCCATTGGATAATGGTAGAGACCCATCTACAAACTTTGGTACTAATGAATCTCGAAAGGCAATCTCTTCATTTGACCATTTGCCTGTGCGTGGTTCCGCATAGTCGTAAAACTTTGACTCTCCCTTGGAGGATGAGGATGATGAAGTGTTGAAGATGTCAGAATGCATACGTTTAGTTCCTGGTGATGTTGATAACATACTACCCCCAGATATCTTCTTAGTTTGTCCCATACTCATACGCTGGGCATTATCAATTTCAATAAAACTTAGTGGTACCATTTCCAATTTTGCGTTGGTTTGTTTAATTGATACGAGATCAAGACAACGTGCATGATATGCACTCCCATTTGGACATGATTTAATCCGTGCGTCTGCACCAGGATAGCCGCATACTGCACAGATATCTGATGGATTTATTATTGCTGTGTTGATATAATTAGAAAAAGATATTATGTAAGACATTTGTGCATATCATGTGCAAAATATTGTATGTATACCGGCAAGTAGCGGCACAACAGAAATGTATCCATACAAAAAAAAAACTTACTTGTTGTTTGAGGAGGAAAGGAAGAGGATAAGGGAGGTGATGGATGTTCAGTAGTAGATGCCATAGTTTGGTTATGATTTATGATGTTTGATGGGTGTAATTTTGCAATAATTTTTAAGTATCCAGGTTTTTATTGCAATGCCTATATTCTTTCAAAGAGGTGAGCTCTACAGCTAAACGACGTTGGGTATATGGATTGTACCCCACGCACAGCTATTTATTATTATTGCTAATATCTCCGCCGAACAACAGCTGCTAAAAAAACTAACAATAATAAGCAAAAAACTCAGCCAATTGAGAAATAATCGGCAGTGACTGCGATACCAGAGATATCAAATCGCGAAGAATAAAAGCGGCCTCGAATAAAGAGGGGTGTAACTTGCCCGCTTTAAAAAGTTGCAGTCATAGTTAGAGTAAAGACTAGTTTGTTCTTTGAATAGCTCCCTACTCTTCTTGAGCTTCTGTCCTATTCCTTGTCATCAACAATCTAGCCACGAAGCAACTTGACCTGAACAACTGAAATAGTGCAAAGCAAATCCAAACTTGAGAGACTGGTCCTCCACCAGCTCGTATCTTTCTCAATACTGGAGGTAATAATGCCGTACTAACAAAGTATACTCCTGCCAGATATGATAGTTCCTTTTGAGCAATCAGTGTTCCCTCTGATACTGCCACTGGAGCGGTTAAGAAAGCTCCTGCTGCTAATATAGCGGCCAAAGGCTTAGCTGCAGCTTGCACTGCCAAATCTTTGGTAACGATACCGGGAGTAAAAGCAATGATTGATCCAACTACAGAGGCGATCATTGCACCTACCATCAAACCGACTTTTTCTAATCGAAATACTAACTTGTTAGATGCTGCCTTCCATTCTTTAACATCGGCCTTCTTCCCTCGTTGTTCTTTTGGCAGTACTCCATAGGCGGGAAGGAATGTTTGAGCAGTTTGACTTATAACTTCCAAGAATGGTGAAGCAAAGAAGAATAATGATAGAGCAATCTGATGTGCTGCCAATGTCTGCGGTTGACCTGGCAATCCAGCAGCGGCATTTGTCATGAAACCAAAAGCCGAGATCTTTCCTAGTATCAATGTCAATACCGGAGCAGCAAACTTGAGAAATGTCCTTCCGTTGATAGCATCTGGTGCACTATTTGTAATCCAACGCGGTAATAATCCCAATGATGATCCTTTCGATAATAACTTTTTCCTTGCCGGTTTAATCATGGCGACTGTTCCTGCCAATTGAGCACATAACGTGGCAATGGCTGCTCCCTTTAGACCCATATGAAATCTACTCACTAATAAGTAATCTCCGACTAAATTAACAACTGTACTGTATGCAATTGCAACTAATGGTGTCACGGAATCCTTAGCACCAAGTAAAGCTGCTTGGAGGACACCACCCAAGAGTGATGTTGGCATTGATAATGCACGAATCTGTACATATTCATGAGCAGAGTTTAAAAGGCCTGGAGATGCAGCTGCTTCAGGACCTTTCATTTTTTTGTATACAGTTGAGTTATACAAGTTAGACTCAATACAAACAGAAGACACAATCAACTCAAATCATATGTGCATGAAACTTCTACACTTCACTTACCAATATACAATGCAATCAAAGGTCGAGCAACAGCCAATAGAAAGAACATCAATCCAATACCTGAATATAATGATGTCTTAGCAGCAGTTCTAACAACACCCTCACCAGGTAATTCATCATTACCCAACTTATTCTTTTTCTCACTATCTCCTCTTGCCAATGCCGATGCATATAAGTTTGTTGTGGCAACGTTGAGGAAAGCAAATAGATATAAAGATCCATCAATAAAGGTTGTTGCTGGTCCAAGAGCTGCTAGTTGTGCAGCTGATCCTGCAGCGCCAACTGCACCTGCCTTGGCTGACAAACCAATGAAGGAAGTATCTACCAACGAGAGAAGAGGGCCAGATATCCAAAGTGCCAAACATGGAAAGTAGAATTTGAATAATGCTCCATTAGTGGGTGGTTGTGGTGGTGGAATAGTAGCGGCATTTGATGTAGATGCTGCTCCTGCTCGAAGCTGAGATATTGTTTGTTTAGTATTGATATTGATATGCCTTGATGATGATAGATTGACTTTATTTGTTGTTGCAGTAATGGGTTTATGAATATTGGAATGTGTACTACCAGCAAACGCTCTACTTTCAGCGGTTAATAGTGCCGCTACAGAGAAGATTATTGCATAGCCGTGATGTATACGAAGTGTCATCGTTGATATTATATTTAATATTTAATTGCTATAATATATTTATGCAAGATTCGAGAGAGGAACGATGATGTCATTTTTTTGATTAATTATTTTTTCTCTAAAAGATACCAATTATTGTCATTGCTATCCCCTCCCCGATAGGTATGTGTTCAGACATCAGTCAATACAATATGAAACCGATAGTAGTATTTGCAATGCTTCTAGTATTCGATAGAGTCATATCATCATTTGTACCAATCATTCGTAGGTTATCTTTCAAGGTATCTTGTGCACATCATATGCACATCCGACATCAAGATCAATCAACTTGTAGAGAGATGACATCCTCTACAACGTCAGATGTAGACGATCCTTTATTGATACCAATACCGTCTAATCAATACAGAACCTCCGACATACCAAAAGTATTTGCCTATCCTCATTATTATGATCCTCATCCAATTGCAAAGTATGCATCTGAGAGATTGAAAGAGCAATTAAACGACATATCTTGTGGCTTTAAAAGTATGCTGAATAATACGGATACAGTTGGTAAGATGATGGGTGTATTCGTTGTTCAATATAATGATACAGATAATAGTATACCACATCTTGGATATCTTCAGGCTTATTCTGGTACCTTGACCAATGATGAGACATCAGATATGCACTTTTGTCCTCCGGTGTATGACCGATTTGATCAAGATTGCTTTTATAAAACAGGAGAAGACGAGCTGAATGAGTTGAATAGATTAATTGATCAACTAGAGAGCAATCCCGAATTATCAATATGGAGAGAACACCTTACTAAATTGCAAGAAGAACAGCGTAGTGTCAAATGGTCTGCTTTTAAAAAGCAACAAAGAGATCTTCTAGCAATGCGAGATGAACTTAGTAACGAAAAGTATAATCTATTAGACAAAAGAGTAAAGCGAGAAAAGCGTGAGAAGAAGAAACTCAAGTCACAAATAAAACAAGAGATACAAGGGGCAGAGAATGCTATCAATGAACTAGAACAACATATACAATCGTTAAAAGAGGAACACAAAACAAAGTCTTGTCAATTTCAAGATACATTATTCAATCAATACAACTTTCTCAATATTCATAATGAGACAAAGTCACTACTACCCATGTTTGCCAACACGACAATACAACGACCACCATTAGGTACTGGCGATTGTGTAGCTCCGAAGCTGTTACAGTATGCCTTTATGAAAGGATACAAACCGCTAGCAATGGCTGAGTTTTATTGGGGTAACTCTCCAAGAAATGAAGTTAGAAGACATGGTTTATACTATCCAGCTTGCCGAGGTAAATGCGGACCGATATTAGAGCACATGTTGAAAGGTATTGAAGTAGAGGAGAATCCTTTACAGCACGCCGAGTCAGAAGTAGAGTTAGAGATATTATATGAAGATGAATACATCCTAGTGGTGAACAAGCCTGAGGGTATATTGTCGCAGCCAGGGAAGCACCTCAATTATTCAGTGTACAGCATAATAAAGGATAGTTACCCGAATGCTACAGGTCCACTGTTGGTTCATAGATTGGACATGGATACATCTGGAATACTATTGATTGCCTTAGATAAAGATACACACAAGGCACTTGCTAGACAGTTTATAGACCGAAGCATTCAGAAAAGATATGTAGGTGAGTGATTTGATCATGTTATCATGTCTTAACTACTCACAACGTGTCTTGCTGATAAGAAGTAATATGTGCATCTCTCAAGCCTTACTCGATGGAGAATTGGCTCTGAGTAAAGGCACAATCGACTTGCCACTTCTCCCTGACTACATCAACAGACCGATGCAAATGGTTCATGAAAAAGGCAAGCCAGCTCGTACAAGTTATGACGTTATCGAGGTTAAGAACAATATGACAAGAGTGCACTTCTATCCAATAACGGTAAGCTTGAGTTTGTGCTGCAGTTATTTGATAACACAAAGTACTTCTCATCCACTTTTTTTTTTCACCATAGGGGCGCACGCATCAGCTCCGAACTCATGCAGCACATTTTCAAGGATTAGACTGTTCGATTGTTGGTGATGATATCTATGGACAGCGTTCTAATAGGCTTTGTTTACATGCTGATTTGCTTCAACTAACACATCCAGTAACAGAAAGACGAATGACCTTCACATCTGATGCTCCGTTCTGATAGAGCAGTCAGAGATTGATGCAATTGCTTGGGTAATGTAAGGAATGCCTTCACTGTTGAGAGGCTTCGCCATTTCTCTCTTTGGGTTGATACTCAATACCTGCTTCGTCTAACAACCTTTTCAACTCTTCATTTTCTCTCCGCATTACCTCGTTCTCGTTTCTAAGAGTAGTACTTTTGTTTATGCCCATAATCTTTATACCCGATGATGAATCCGATACCGAATTCCCTTCTATATCGAGACTATTGGCCTTGTTTTCTTCCCCATTACTAGCATACGACGAAGATAAAGCTTGACAAAAAGAGAAATGAGATATGAGCCAGTAATCTACAGATCAAACAATGTTGATACAAACTACAATTCATACAATAAATACAAACTTACCCCGTGACAACAAAGTAAAATGCTTCAGCCTTATCTCGTGCAATGATGATAATAGGCACAGCGAGGAAAGATACGTATAGAATGATCCAAAGAGCCCTTAGAATATACTTGCTTTCGCTCAACTCAGTAGATATATGTCTTGCACGGCATGCTTGAATAACAGTGACTAAAAGACATCCAAGGTTGATGCATAACAATATCGGGAGGAAGATATGACCATACTCAGACTGACAAACGGCATACGACTCAAGGGTTCGATCAAATTCATCAGTTCTTGCAATCTCAATATTGCTCTTCAGGGGATCGACAGCGGTCCACACTGATAAGATTATGATGTTCAAAGAGAGCAAGAAGGCCATCGGCCTAATGACATCCATTACTGTCAGCTTGATGCGTTTAAACTTCTTTGCATTCTTCATGATGGTATATATTCGCCATGTCTTGGTAAACAAAGCAGAGAAGATCAAACTGAAGCCCATTGCAATGAAGGCAATCAAATGAGTAGCTAGATCACCTAGACTCATATCAAACATCACATATGTACATGGTAAAACAATATAAACGCGGACTTTCCAGAATGGTCAAACATGAAGACTACTAGCTTTACTGTGTATTTCCTCGTACAAGATATGTTGAGTCTTCAACTTCCAACACACACCATGCCTCTTCTGCCACTTCCTTTCCTTTAGCCCAAGTTTTGGGACCATTGGGAGGTCCATCCATTCCTAGATTCTTCTTCTTTAACTTCTCGCGTATATCTTGTTTTTTAGTGTTACTTGTCACTCCCATCTTATCACAAAGCTTACTAGCATTATCAAATGTACCAAGAGATTCCACCGAGAGATTCTTTGGTAATTGTACTGTTTTCTCATTGACTTTCTCATCATTAATGATATACAAATAGTATTGGGCTATCTCAACTTCAAGTAACTCATTCAACCTTTCATTATCTGTTTCAATATCTTCATAACGTGTGGCATTATTTCCAATCTTTCCTAACCATTTCTCCAAACTACCATCGTTTCTATCAAACTTTCTAAGGTATACCTGCTTCCATATCATTCCTTCTTGTGTAATATGACTATTACTTAATTGTCCATTTTTTTTTGTTCTTGTATATTCTCCAGCATCCCAAGTTTGGCCAACACCAACCTCAGCAGATACTAAATCAACAAATTTTTCATACTTGGCTAAAATTTTATCATCGTTCTTTGATGGTGTGACAATGTAATAATCATCGGTTGAATTACTTTTCTTGAGTTTCCTACCAATTGCAACTGCCTCAGTGAGGGCCTGTTCAAGTAATTTCTGATTGATAATTAGTGCTCCATATTCTCCTCCATATTTTTCAATTTGTTCACCCTTATTCTTCATTTCTTCGTGCTTTTTATTATTCTCATCATATGCTATTACTAAAAAACTGTATCTGTGCTCAACGCCTTTATCCCCCTTTTTGACTAATTCATCGACAGTAAACCTCGGTTGTCCGGCAACGTACTCCAAACTGTTTTTGTCTTCATAGTTGCTGGTATATCCACTTTTTTTTAGTCTTCCCGCATGGAACAATGGCTCCTTATGGTCGGCACTATCTGGGTTATAATAGAGCACAAGAACTGGTTGTTTTGGATATCTACCCTTCATCACTAAACATCGCCACCTCTCGGGAAGATGTTCATATGGCACTAATGCCTTTTTGGTTGCTGTTGGAAGTTTGAACTTTTCTTCCTTTGACTTTCTCGGTGGTTGTGGTGGTTTATCTTCAAATTTTCCACCTAATGCTGCCATATATGCATTCAATTCATCACTCTTTCCATTGCCATTGCTACTATCACTCATAACAGAGTCCAAATCAACATCAGTCTCAATACTGGTATCCATACCTTCCGTTTTGCCATCTGTAGTACTACTAGCAGCAACTTTGGCTTTCTTCTTCTTTTTTCGCTGTTGTTTGGCAATCTTTTTATTGGTCTTTTTATTGGTCTTTACCTTCTTTTCTCCATTTGGTAGAGGGTATGCAAGAAACAACTCGTCATCTACATTTAGTTCCTTAGTGATAGACATACTTGACATTCCACCCTTCCTTGATCTATCGTACTCCAAATTACTTTCACCTAATGTGTTGTTATGAGTTGTATTAATGTAGTATGATGTATCAAAATTTGTACCAACTATTGGTATAGGTAATACATATACGCCTTCCTCTATTTCATACTCCATGAGATAACGTTCCAAGTATACTAAAATCTGTGGATCTTTCGGAAGTTCTTCCAGTGGAATGTCGATTGTCCGTGACAACTCTTTTCCATAGTTACTACCATTTGCAATGGGAAACGGGTTCACCTTCTTATCTGATTTTGATAATTGTTCTTTGATCACTAAATCTCCATCTTCTCCAACAAATATCCCGATACCATTAACGGAGGAAGGTTTAGCTATTACCATCATATTATTAAGACTGTCAATAATATCTATTGTATCTTTTGATAATGATAACTTGGATGTATCCATGGCCTTAGCCTTTTGTAGTCCTTCAGTATCGTTTCTCAACTTATCAATAAAGGCTGCACTCTTCTCCATACCATCGTGTGTCTCCTGATCAAACTTCAATATTAACTCTCCACCTGCAGGTATGTCTTTTGTTGCAACGTAAGCTTCGAGCTTTTTATCCCAATCAACATTGTACTCACCACCTTTTTCTGCATGGTTGAAAAACCAACCACAATCCAAATGAGTCATTCCTTCACGTGGTATAGAATAGTATAGTGTGCCGTCAACTAAATATGGCACAACTCTGTTCTTCAAAGTATGTAAAGCCCCACGGTTCCAAATACACTGTTTAATGGTATCTTGATCAAGGTCAACAGGCTCCTCCTTGTTAACATTATATCCTTTAGGATATATTAATATTTTATCGCCTTCATTAATAGGTAGGAATGCTTTTACACAAATACCATCTAGTTCATCTCTATCAGATGGTGCTAGAAATATTTTTGTATATTCCTCGACAGCACGTGTTAGATTTGCCTTACTAACACCCATTTTATATTTAGTATAATAATATACAATATCAGTAAAGTTCACTCTAGAGTGCTTTTGTCATTGGTTTTGCCGACACCAAAATAGGAGATGTGACATGGAGGCTCGGAGTTGTTAATTTAAAAGATATCCCCCCTCCGAGAGTACCTACTACTATCTTTGCTTTGTGTAATATACGATATATAATATGGCTAGGAGTAAACAGACAGGAAGGTACTATATCTCGGTTGACTTTTATGCTTTACTATCTAATGATAGTAGTAGGATGCATCATGTGTTGAAGAATAGTGAGCTTTCATTGCAGGAGCAGTGGGCAACCCTAAATTGCCAGCCTCCAATTGTTAAGAGTGTTAGTTTGCATCCACAATATCATAGTAGTATTCGACAAGGGAATAGTGCTTTATCTTTAGTTACAAATATGTCAAGACTTTTCTCTATGCATCCACATCCATTATGTTTACAAAATATCAATCTATCTTTTATAGGGTTAGATGATGCTGGATTGCAACATTTATTAGAGTTACTTGATACAAATAATTACAAGTGAGACAACTACGTTTGACTAATAACTCATTTGGTGAAGTAGGTGTTAGTAGCTTACTTGCAAAGAGTTTTACTAAAGGATTAGTTCTATTGGAATTACATGGTAGTAATATGCCATTAAATTATGATGGTGCGGTTTGTGTCTCGCAGTTTTTACAACAGGATAATAATGTTATCAAAACTTTATCTGTTACCATTAGTGAGAACAACAATATCGGTATATTGGAAAAGATCTTATCGTCTGATTCTTCTACTCTACAAAACTTGAAAGTAGATTATCTACGACATATTACATATACCTTTGGAAATAATGACATGCAGGTGGTAGATCTATTGCATAGCGTTTTATGTGATAGTTCAAGTATTGAATCAATGACGGCTTCTAATAATATGTTAGTGAATGTTAGTATTGGATTAGTTAAGTGTAGTGCTGATGATTGGACTTATGATGATGACTCAACTGACTCATCTGACTACTCATCTGACAATGATTCTGATACCTCTGATGGGCCCTTTTTAATGAACTCCCATAAAACAAAAACTTTATACAATGATATTAATCATGTATTGAAGCTTAATTCCAAGCCTGCTAGTACTAACGAGAAGATGAGATGGAAGATTCAAAAGTTTATACTCCAGGAAGGTGACTTCGAGACAACACCCTTTACCGATTTGGAAGTTACCGAGATGCCATTTGCACTTGAAATGTTAACAATGGATATGGTCATCCTTAAAACTAGGGCACATGGCCAGATTATTAGCAAATCACACAAAATGCCAAGCAATAACCTTGGAGGACTATATCGTGTAATCAGAAATTGTCACATTCCTGCATTGTATACTCAATCCAAACTCCCGCCACCTTCAGATAAAGAAAGGATTGCTATTCTAGAGGCAGAGATTGCTAAATTGAAACGATAAGATGATAAGTGTAGTGATGAGGTGATAAGATGATAAGTGATGAGGTGAGAAGATGATAAGGCGTAAGATTATGAGGTGTACGAGAGAGTAGTATGATGGAAGAGGAAGAGTAGTATGTAACACGGGTTGGTGGTGTGGTGTAGTCAAGCATTATATATAGACACCAAACGATCACATTATTAGTTTACATTTACACAAACACCCCTACTTCTTGGTATGCCATTTACAATATTTTCAGTTCAGCAAGTAACGCCCAAACTTCAGATCCATTGTAGATTCCATGCTTGATAGGACTGTCACCAACTCCAGCTCCATACCTATCAAGGAAGAATGTTGTACCAGCATCAGCAGCAAACTGTACCCAACGTCCATCATCATGTTGGAAGTGCATCAGCTTTCCCTCATCACTATCTGATAGGCTGGTGCAGCTACGAATATCAGCACCTCTACCAAACTTATCGCCATGGATTTTATGTGTACCTCCATTAGGATTTGAATTACTAACTTTGTCTGAGCATGTCAACCAAAGGCTGGTAATCTTTACTTTACCAGCCGGTGCTAATTCATTCAAATATTCATTCATAATTGGATATTCCCTCAATATCCCTTCAGTACGTTCTGTCAAAAGTCCGGTGGAATAAGTATCACTATTTCTATTATTAGGAGAGGCTTCGCTGAATCGGACGAATACTTGTCGGCGAAGTAGTTCTTTTGCTACATAGAGTAACTGCTTTTCATCAAATGGATAATGCTTACAACTGATATTCCGTTGAAGCTCTTCAGCAAATCCTAAACTTCCTTGGACAGCATACGCTCCACCGATTAGTTCTGGTTCATCTTGTTGGTCTTGAATGATTCTCCCCAAGCTTGGATATAGACTTAGCATAATTGGATGATCTATTACTTGGCAAATAAGACATTGCCCGTTAAAAGATCCAGAGAAGGTTAAAGCACAGTAACCAGTACATGGCCCATCGTCTAAACCAACACATTTTTGAGGTTTAGAATTATTATTGATGATTTCGTCATGCTCCTCTTCTTCATGCTCCCCTTCTTCATAATCTGAGTCGTTGTTGTCATCATCACCGTTGTTATCATCATCGTCATTGTTTCTTCTTCTTCTCTTTCTTGTTTGGTGGCCGTGGTGCTGAACATTACTGATACCATTCTCATCATCACTCAATAAAGATATTACGCCGTCCATGTCCATCGTTGTTGTGTGTTTGTTTGTATTTGTTAGTATGGAGATAGATTTAGATAGTAATAGTTGAGTCGAGAGTATGTTTGTTTTTTGATTTTGTTTTTTGGCTCATGGTATCCTTTTTTACATACTTATTTTTAGCGCAGTACTTCAAATGGTTATATAGTAGTCAATATTATAAATTAGCAGACATTTGACACTAGAATCATAAACTACAGCTAATTCTGCATAAGATTGAGTATTCTAAAGATGTGATTGAGCTAATACAAGTGGTTGAATCATAATCTACTTAGGCTGGAGAAAGGGACCAGTACCAAGAAAAAAGGATACCAAGGAGCAGACAAACCAACTTAAATTGGACTAAATGTTAGTGTACTTTGCTTTTGTTTGGATGGAATCTTCTTCTCTGCCTTGTCTATCTTGACCATTTCATACAATTCACTAGCAACATCAGGATCATATTCATTACCGACTGCCATGCATGCGATACTTGCCCCTTGCTCGTTACTAGCCCCTCGATCAACCGATAATGGTATGATCGAGATTCCCATCAGTAAAGTACCAATAGCGATGATGTATAGAAAAATCGGCTGGGAAGCTCGTATCACTTGTACTGCCCGATTCTTAAAGGTCCAAACTCCAAACACGATCGACATACAGACAATAATGGCACAGAGAATACCTCCTACAGCTCGAAACCCCTTACTAAGGTGATTCTTGTCAACAGTAATAGGAGGTAGGTCTGCTGGCGGTGTAGTTGATCCATCATTGAATACAAAAGGCTCCTTAACGTTGTACCAAGTGCCATTTCCCCATATGTCTGTTTTAATCCTAAGGAACTTCACTTCCTCTTCTGCAGTTTCTTCATCCAAGACGAAATTCGTCAAAGAAAACAAAGCAGAGTCTGCTACTCGTGTACCAGTGTCTTCAAATTTAACATTATAAGAAGCTCCTAGGAATTCCATACCGATAAAATTCTGAAACATTTCTTCGCCAGTAACATTAGTAACACCCGATGATGATGATGCACTACACGCTGCCATGCCAATAGCAACTGTGGCATCGTACAAGAAAGGCCCGACATATCCAGGCCAATACAAAAACCTATCACTGTCTGTAATCTTTGAATGGTTGACTGGAATTTCATTATTCAATACATAATCGCTTGGCCAGGGTAGATGTGAATCAATGAAGGCCAAGTCTTGTTCATTCCTCAGATTTTGCATGGCCGCGAAGAACTTATCATATGTTGGTTGCAAACTTCTCTTGCCTGCGCTTGCCTCTAGCAAACCAGAGCCTTTATAGGCATTTGATAATGGGGAACCTTTGGCAAAACTCCGGTCAACGATGTCATATGTATCAATACCATCAGCAAATAACCAAGTGTGAAGGCCTGAGCCTGCAATTCCCTGCTTGTATGCTTCTGTCATTATATCGTCAAGAACTCTTCCGGGTATAATGGCAAAGAAGTAGGTATACTTTGTGTTCTTCAATTGATGAATGGCCCGTTCAATCCCTTCTGGGGTAAAGTCAACATTAATATTCACTGCAACAGTATCGAAGTCTGGTCCAGACGCTGCTCTTATGGCGTCCGCGAAGTCATTTCCGTAGACATCATTGATATTAAGTATCCCAAGATGATTAACACCCCATCCTCTCAACTTTTGCAATAAAGGTATTGCAGTCGCCCGATCATTCGGAATAGTCCTGCCAAAGTATTTAAACCCAGGATGATCTAGAATAGATGACGTCGCGAGAGCAGATATATGTGGTATCTGCTTAATATCTGTAATAGTGCTTGTCATAATTCCAATTGGAGACCCTGTAGCACTTAAAAAAGCACAAGGTACGAGTTCCTCATTATCAATATTATGAGGGTCTGTAATTTCTAAAGCTGTATTAACAGCAACTGTCTCTTGTCCCATACTATCAAATGAGTATGTATAGAATTGCAATGGACAACGCTCATTAATACCATCAAGCTCTTGTATAATTGTACCATTGCCAGTATTTAAGTGTTCCAGTGCCAATGAAACTGCGGCTAGTCCCTCGTACACTTCATTATTATTAATAGCTTCACCATCTCGACTGAATGATGCTAGGTATGGCATGTAACATACTTCTATATTCTCGCCATTACTGGTATTTTGTATTATATTAATGTTGTCATTATTATTTGTTGTTGCATTTGGAGGCGGTACTGTATCGACTAATTTTGATAGAGAAGTTAATGAGTTCAAAGTTTGTGCATTTGATATGGATATGATGTATAATGATATTATTATGACGACGAGGAGATATTGCATCTTTAAAGTAGATGAAATGAAAAGTATATAAACTTTTCAATTGCAATATTATAGGTATGCTCTCTGTTTGATATGGTTATGATGTAAATAAATATGGTGACTTGGTGACAAGATATTGTATTTTTATTATGTCTCAAACTCTTTTATGAGAGAGGATATTGTACCTAAGTTGTGCGTAAAAGAATGTGTTGTACTACATATACTTAGAGAATGATTCACTCGGATCAAAGAAGAAGGTTGTTGTTCATCCAACTGGTTGAGTATGCGATAGTAGGCGCAAGTCAAAGCTAACATATATCGACTATCGACGCCGCAATTAGATAATTCACAAGATTTCAGATTCATCAGTTTTCATTGAGTAAAAAACTCCTTACTTAGATTGGAAAGTGCTAGAACAAGTATGTAGGTATAAACCGAGAGATGTATGTTGTGGATTCTTCAACTGAAACTTAGAAGAGACTACTAACTAAAGAATAAGTATTAGTTGAGTTTTAAGCCTACAATTTCTAGCCACTTCCAAAGTATATTAGCGTTTTGTATAGCCTTGGTAAGAAGTGTACTTCTTCCCTAATATTAAAACAAATCTCTCTCTCTGTCTAATGTCCATTCTCAATATTATATTCTAGTCTGTAGCAAAACGGAACATCAAATTCTCTCTTTCTTTTTACAATATCTTTCTCAATGAGCCAATACAAGGGGGCTGATCCAATCTTAAAACGACATAGGATTAACCGCCCTCTATGATATCTCATATCTAGGGAGCAGCCTTCCATGGCTTAGGGGGTAGAACGTCATATGCAGTCTTTCCGCCGCCCTCAATATCTCCGCTGAAACCCATGGCAAACTTACCATCCTGTATTTTGAGAAGTATGCAGAAAAGATATGAGATGAGGAAGTCAGTACAAGCGGCGAGGAACATAGATAGAGCGCCATATCTATACAGCATCACCGAACCCTCAAGCCATCAACAACCACACGGCGCAATTACAGATACAAACAACTTACCTGGGTAGTGAACACACGTAACATATCCTTAACAATAGCCCGGACATCATCAGTCTTTCGTGCATCCTGTTCATTCGCATGCTGTAAATGTGCCACGACATTCATAATAGTTTCAAGACGTGTACTTAATACCTTTTGTTGATCTTTTAATTCGTTAATTAGGTCCTCGACGTCATCGACGGCACACTCAGATTCAACGCAGAAGTTGGCTTTATCGAGGACTGCGGTGATTTCGTCCTCGGTCATGATTAGATTACGTGCTGTTGTCTGTGTATTGTTGTGTTTATATATCATGATATTGCAATGAAGGGTAGAGCGGGTATATATGATCATATAAATAGACGAGAGGAATAACAGTGTCAGAATATACACATGAACACAAGATACAAGATATTTCCCCATATGAATCTATGCAAAAAAGATATTAAACTTACCGTTCTAACAGCAGGCATAGTAGGTGAGGTCATGAAGGCATTAGAGCCGACGGCAAGTAAGGATACTAGGGCAAGTTTATACATGATTGATAGTAGTTGATTTGATGTTGTATTGGATCACTCAAAGATTTTATGGAGGTCGGGTTGATGTTTATTTCAGATTTCAACAGATTTGCGGCGTCGTAAAACAGATGTTTTGATTTGAAGGTTCACGTCCCATTAATGAGGACTCCCAAATCGGTATCCTTTGTTTTCACCAAAGAAAACTCCATTGATGTGACTTTTCTGGGTGGACTTTCTATGTCTTTTCTTAGGGTTCAAAACATCGATAAATCTTGCAATGAATTTCAAACCATTATGTGAGCAGCTTAGATGCAGCTAACATTGCAATTACAAAACACCCTCCAGCCCGCCATAATCCTCATAAAGAATTCAATAACAACATGGACAGTATGAATGGCCAGCATTGGCAAGAAGAGCGGCAGTATTCGTCGGCCTACGGCACTCCACCAAACGATAGCATATCAAGTTGCAATCCGACAATGATGAACGAGTTGTATCCACATCCACAACAGCATACAGCAACAATACATCCTTCTCATCATCATTCATATAATCCTCAAATAAATAACCAGTCCATGGACGGCTCTATGGCAATTTGGAATGGACCTCCGGCTGCAGGATATTACGATACACAACACATGCACCACCAACAACACATGTATCATCATCATCCTACTGCAAAACAAAATCAATATGATCAACCAATGCCACCACCATATCGTGGTCATCATCATGGTATACCTGGCCATTTTATATTCCAACCTGGTCCGCCGCCTAAATCCTCTTCTACTCGTCATGGACATAATCAGCAGTACAATGCCGCTGGTCATCATCAAATGACATATGCACCGTCACATGTATCATCATCTCATCATCATTATGGGGCACCTCAATATCATTGTCCACCTCCTTCTCATCAGTATCATCATGGAGGGCCACAGATGCATCCTCATCCGTATCATTATCCTCATCCTGGTATGCCACCGTCATCGTATAGTTGTGCACATTCATCTACTCAGCATGACGTGCCACCTCAATCTTCTCATGCACCTAATCAAATTGCACAGCAGCATGTCATGACAAGTCTACAGCAGCCAATTCTAACCCATGACGAATCTACTGCTAACAACAACAATACGGTAATTTTACCACCTAAAACACCCGGTAAGACATATAGTACAATCAAAAAGGTAACACCCCGTACTATACTCAAGAAGAAGAATGTTGGTATCTTCTCCTCTAGTAAGATGTCAAGTAGTAATACTCCTGATAACAGTATGAGTTCTACTACTACATCACCAACACCATCAATGACATATTTGGATAGTAGTAGTTGTGATAATACTTCTCCTCCTTCAACTGATAATGTAGCTTCTTCGTCTAGTAAAGGTTCGGTGTCGTTTAGTCCACAGGTTCAATATCATTATCCAGAAAGTAATAGTCCGCAACAAGATGTCATCGACAATAAGAAGAAGGGCGATACTAATGGAATGATAGATGAGAAGAGAGATGAATTGTCCCCTGTCGATGCAATCTTTGCTGCTGGTAAGTTAGTTTCATTGTTATATGTCCTTTTGATGTACAGTTGTCACTGAACACACACTCACATTCAACATATTGTATTGTTCTCTTCTACCTTCAACAGCTGATGTTATTGCCAAACGAACACATTCACCACCCAGCAATCATAGCCCCACCATTATCCACCATTGCTCTACCGAGATGACAGCGAATACTGCTTCTAGTACCCCAGCTTCATCTATTACAAGTACTGCAACCATGTCGGCTGA
>Ga0214477_100821_pt1 | contig 19342 bp, 14 predicted proteins | sample M1_20Mar14CPVII9_FD_165058 | JGI IMG/M metagenome (GOLD analysis project Ga0214477, IMG submission 165058) | Marine eukaryotic communities from Monterey Bay, California, United States - M1_20Mar14CPVII9sort6BwellC16 | ecosystem: Environmental > Aquatic > Marine > Unclassified | place: USA...
TGGCTGACAGAAAGAAGGACAGGCGAAGCTATATTTAGCCTTGGAGATGCCCTATGGGGTTGTCTAAGTGGCTTGGTCTCAATTACTGGTGGCTGTGCATATGTTGAAAGTTGGGCTGCCATTATCATTGGTTTCATCTCAGGTCTATTATATCTCGCAGGATCAAACCTAATGATTCGATGGGGCGTAGACGATGCCGTAGATGCAATCCCAATTCATTTAATCAGTGGAATCTGGGGCGGCATCGCCGTTGGTCTCTTTAGCGTTCCCAAGTATATAGAAATGAGTCACCCCGAAGCAACCTCTGCGGGTGCCTTCTATTCCGATGGCAAGTTACTCGCCTGCCAGTTGATTGGAATCCTATTTGTAATTGGTTGGGTGAGTGTCTTAATGTTCCCATTCTTTTGCATTCTTCATTATGTGGGTTGGCTTCGAGCAGATAGTCTAGAAGAGATTGTAGGTTTAGATATCAGCTATCACGGAGGTATGCATACTACTGATCTTACATCTACTGGATCGAGTACAGAAGAAAATACAGCCAAATACTACGAGCGTAGAGAGCAACAAAGGTTGAAACAAAGGAACAAAATACGTCGTCGGTAAGCTGTTTTTGTTTCATTGAAGTTATCCTGCAATATTTCAACTTCAATTTATTTATATTATCCCCTCTCTTTTTAGAATCTTAATGATGGATTTGTCTATCTCTGGCCGAAACGTTCATTCTGATCAAGAGTTGAACTCTGATAGGAATAATGCACCTGATTCAGGGAATAATGAAGTGGATGTAGAAGAGGGTAGAACTCCTGTCGAAGTGAGGGCTTTACAGCCATCGCCACTCTCTGTTACAGAGGAAGATCATGACCACACTAGATGAAAAATGTTCTGTGTTGAATAGATGAATACTAATTGAATTGTTTAGGTAACCTAGAGATATGACTTAATCCCCAAATTGACTGCACCCAAGAGCATTTAGCTACTTTCACGTTGGGCTTCTCTCTTCTTCCTTACATCCCAGTTGTATATCCGACTAATGTTTACCTCAGATGTAATAATCTGATTGCGTGTGAATGTCAAATCTTCCACTACGTCCTTGAAATCCTTTTTTGCCACTTCCTGTTTACCTTTCAACAACTCCAAGGCCTCATCATATGTGTACTCCAACATGACATTGGCACCCAACCAAAGATTTACAATACCCTGTGAACAATCAACTTCCGCCTTAGAATATATGGTATCAGCCAAATTATAACGTGTCACAACCTTCTCATCATTATCCTTCTTAGTTTTCAAATGTTGTACTAATGTAATGCTCTTTTCAATCTCTGGTAATTTCTCTTGATATGTACCTTTCTTCTGTTCAAGTTGTTGCTCATATGCCTTGAATTTAGAATACAAATCCGAGTATGCACCAATTAGTAATTCAGATGAGGCAGGTGGATTGAAAGAGTTTGCAAACATATCAATATCATCTAGGAATTTAGTTGCAGGTATACCCCGATCGTTGGTACCCTCGGTTATTGATTCCATACTAATATTTGCAATCTTTTCATCATCCTTAGTAGAGGATGTAGCAGCAGCTTCTTTGTTTTCTGAAGATGACATTATATCCAATGATTTAGTATTAATCAACTTTCAACTTTTGTAATGAGTAATCAGTAATGGGTGATAACCAATGATTTATGAGATATCTCAACTTTTGCAATGAGTACAATATCAGTAATTTTGGTGATAATTTAACCGAAATCTGAAGCCTCAAATTATGCTGTTCTATATAGTCCACACCACAACACAACAATCAAAAGTAATTAATGATAATAGAATACTGGGAGGCCAAAAAAAGTAGGAGATAGAGTGGTGAGTGGTGAGTTATGGAGAAAGCAAAGTTACCTAGTAAGTAATAATGAGAGTGTTGCATCGCCAAAGATCATTCACTCCTTATGTGAGATTGACATGTAGGTATGGAGGTTGAAAGGTAGCTCAACACAGTAGGAGTACAAGTGGTATAAATAGTACAGAGTAGATAAATAGTACCTCAGAGATCGCTCGTTCAATGTAAACATATATATTAACATATGTTCATTTAATTGTTACATTAAAAGTGTCACTCTGATTTACAACATTCATCATTACTCTGCATTCAAAAAGCGGCATTCCATTTTATGTCTTCCTGATCTCCAGTCATACACTTGACATAATTTGCTACAGTACTTGGCTCTCCTGCACGAGCTACACATCTTCATCCTACTAACTTTAAACCCATGACGATCTCTACACTGTGTTTTATTGCGCAAATATTCTCTCAATTGTTCTAGGGGAGATGGTTCCGATGACTCTTTTGATGATTGAGTTTCTGATACCTTAGGAAGTAAAGACTCAATAGAAAAAGCTTCACGACAAGACTGATGTTCTGTTTCCCCAAAGGCCTTATAAGCCCATCGACCACAATTAGGATTCCAACAATGAGAAGTTGGATGATTTCGAACTCTCGGAAACTCCAAATAATGTCTTTTTATTAAGTTGTTGAGGCATGGTGAATCCAAATACTTTACTAACTTATCGGCATCCAAGTCGCCGAATCGAGCTCTCATCTCAGCTGCTGTCAGCCTTTCCTGCCACGCCGGCATATAGTTGAGTGAGCAAGCATGAGAAAGATAGTAATCTGCTTCAACTGATCGAGAATCTCGTAGTATAAGACTAAGGGCATATATAGATGGAAGGTGCTCTCCCACGTCAGCTGAGTAGCGTAGAAAAGCAACCCCTTCCGATATGTTCTCATAACAATAACACAAGATGATTGCAATCATATAGACTGCTTCCATGTTTCCAGCTACTGCAAACTTGATTAGCTTTTCAACAGCCGTAATGCTTGTATCGTTATCCAATATAATACCCCCTTTTATATTAGTTGGTGGAGGTGTAGTTAATGGTGACTGAGATGCCCTCTGTCGTGCCTCTTCTAGATTTGCTGCATGTAAAGGTAACTCCTCTTCCCCATCACCTTGTTGTTCATCATTATTGTTATCCTCATCATCATTCTCCTCCTCATAGAAATTACAAACAGATAATGCATCTCCGCCTAGCTGAACAACTGCCAACATACTATCTGCATTAGATAACTCTTGAAATCTTTTACAGGTTACCTGTAAACTAAACCGATCTGTTCGTGTCCCGACGTATGATAAACATTGTGCCAATATATCATTTGGAAGAAGTTGTAATAGATCTGATGATTGATGTTCTGTAGTAGTAGTGGTAGTATTGCAATTGAATATTTCTTTGGATAGGTTTACTTTAGATATAGAAGAAGTTGTTGGTTCTGTTAGAAGACGAGGCGTTGCAACAACAACAGCAACATTATCATAAAGTCCATATCTTTGACGTTTGTTTGGTCTTTCATCTTCCCCCGAGCTATCATTATTGGTAGTAGTTGAAAAGGGAAGGAATGATGTTATCTTGCGCTTTATTGCAGATATTATCGTAGACATGGTATGATGGTCAAAACTAACTAAAAGAAGTTGAATGGATTGTTCTGCAGTTGAGACCTTTCCGTGGGGGGATATGCCAAAATGGAACACTACTAACCACTAGCAGTAAGTTATCCAACAGCAACAGTAATTACTTGATATCTAAAAACACTACCAGACAAATCGATTGACCTGCTACTACTCTCTTAGGAGGAACAAGCAAAGTAGCGACTATTTATCGTATGTAAGCGTTGAACTGGGAAAAATGGTACGGTAAGTTAGGGGATACCTTAAATAGGATACCGTAACCTATTACTGCCCCTAACCTAACTGCCCCCCACTCTCATAAAATTGCAATGCATGCACTCAACTTGATCATCCTCCCCAATATAACCTAGTTATAATATTTTGTGTGTAGTATTACTCCAAACACATCCTCGATAATATATTATAATTTCGGTGCACTTGCAAAACGCAAAACACACAAAACAAGTACACTGAAAACTCAAAAAACACATACTTTGCAATTATAAAGAGTACCTAATAGCGCTCCCAACAACACTACTTACTAATATACTAATATATGCATCATATCATGTCAAAACAACTGGAACCACTCTGTAATACTCTTGATAGTGTTCTCGAACGCTTGGCTGCTGTAGAATGCAAGCTCGGTCTATCTTCACCAAGTAGTAGCTCTCCAACTCAACAACAATCGTCGGGGGCTGGTTCATCATCAAATGTAGAAGAAGAAGATGGGGAAGTATCACCTCGTTTAACAGCATACGATGAACACATGACACGAGCATTATTACCCTTCACCGAAGCATGTACATCCCTCGGTCCAGAAATGGAAACAGTCGGTACATCAATTAACACAGTATGGACATCAATTCGTACAATTGTTGAATTAGGAACCAAGTATAAAAAGCCACAAAAAGACGTACCAACATCCATCCAACCATATTTGAAACCATGTCAAGATGCAATGTCCTCAATTCAAAAATCACGATTAGATATGAAGTTTACGAATCATCAAAAGGCAATTATGGAAATGTTGGCATGCGTTAGTTGGGTGGTTATGACACCACCACCAAGTCCATCGACCTTTGTGAAGGATACGATTGGCGCATCAGACTTTTGGGCTAATAAAGTACGTAAGGAATATAAAGGTAAAGATGGTGGTGATGCTCATATTAAATTCTGTGATACAATGAAGGCACTTGTGTTAGATTTGAGTGGGTATTTGAAGGAGTATCATTTATCTGGATTGGCATGGAATCCACATGGGAAGGACTTTTCAGAGGCTACAGTTGGCAGTGTTACTGCTACATCTGCTGCTTCTCCAAAGAAGGAGGTACCCAAGAAGGCACCTGCAACAACTGGCGGTGGTGGAGGAGCTGCTAACATGTTTGCTGAATTGAAAAAGAAGCAAACTGGTGCTGGAGATTCAGCTGCCACTGGTCTCAAGAAGGTTACGAGAGATCAACAAACATGGAGGAAGGAATTCAAGGCCGACAAACCTGTTGTGGCAGCTCCAAGTAAACCAGCTACGGCAGCTAAGCCCAAGTTTGGTAGTGGTGCAGCGAAAAAGCCACTAGGACCACCCAAATGTGAATATCAAGATCGAGGATGTAAGTGGAATGTTGAGAATCAAACTAAGGATACATGCGAGGGTGGTGTATGCAAAGTTGAAGTTACCGATGTCAAACAACAGGTTTACATTTACAAGTGTGAAAATGTTACAATTCAAATCATTGGCAAGTGTAAATCAGTCATTCTTGATAGCTGTACAAAATGCGGTGTTGTATTTGACAATGTTATTTCAGCATGCGAGGTTGTTAACTGTAAAAGAGTGCAGGTGCAGGCAACTGGATCCTGTCCGAGCTTCTCAATTGATAAGACTGATGGGATTGTGGTGCATTTGTCAAATGAAGCAATTAGTGAGAGCTCATTTGTAACATCCAAGAGTAGTGAGATGAATGTAAGTTGGCCGGATGATGCTGGTGAAATTAAGGAGGCTCCAATTCCTGAACAGTTCATGCACAAGATGGTGAATGGATCGATTACTAGCCAAGTGAGTGATCTTTATCATTAGACGGGGAGTTGACGGGGGTTATATAATATTGTTTTAGTGTCTAAAGTAGCTTCTGTTTGTATGTCAAGAGTACACTACCCTACTACTAGAGAGACCTTTCGATAAGTTTAAACTCTACTTCTTTTAACTGATACCAAACAGATCATATCTATTCTCAATACACCTTTTCCTTGACCATTGTCTTCTTCAGACGCCAAACGAATCCAATACAAAATAAGGAAAACACGGCCCCAATACTTGCGGCATATACACCTGGAAGATGCGGTTATCATATGTTATGAAGACAAAAGAAAGAAGATAATAGCATCTGTTAGTGCATGTGGTATGCAAAGGCAATCAGATATAGACAAACCAGATAAAGCAATCAAACATTAAAGGCTTCATATTAAACACACGAGTTCACAAAACAAAACAAATAAACCGGACTTTCCAGGATTATTACCTGCATCATTGTAAATACGTACACCAACATCACTAGACCAATAAGGCTCTGTATACAAAGCACTGATGCCCTCATCGTCATCTTGTATACTAAAGAAGGCAGGCTTACGATTCGTCGCTGCTTCCAATGCCTCATCCAGCGCAAGATGATAGTGTGATCGCGAGCCACAGACACAGGCTCCACCAGCACAAGTAGGCAAAGCCAACGCAGACGTTTCGGCATTGCAGTATGAAACCGAGGAGCAATCTTCGCTACTCTTACATTGTTTAAGTTTTGGAGTTTCAGTATCGACCCCGTCCTCTTCACTTGCTACAAATGAACCTCTTCCGAGATAGTCATTCAACAATCCAAAGATGGACATTTCCAACAGAGACGGTCTTACTGCAAAGAAATCTTTCTCATCTTCACCGTAGCTCTTAATAGTCTCACCCTTTTCATCCTTCTCACCACCAATGAGAGAGCCGTAATACTTTCCACTTGCAACGACAAAAGCTTGACCATTGTTGGCATCATAAATACTTGTGTAGTAATTTGGTGGATTGCCTAATGCCTGGCCAATACCATACTCTTTTCCTATTCGTTTAGCATCATTTTTACTCTCAACGGCACCATAATTGACGAGAGTATCACAATTCCCATCAATGAATAGACAATTGTAGAGGTTTGTAAATGTATCAGATGATGAATCAACAGCAGTAGGGAGAAGTTCCAATGCATATGCTGCAGCAGTCTCAGCATCAACTTCATCATTAGCATTTTGATATGCCGCAGCAATGGCCGATCGTGCCACCAATGTGGCAGCAGAGGCAATAGCTTCTTTATCAATCGTTTGATACTCGGAAGAGGCTGAGTCCAAGTGTGAATGATACAACGAGTTGGCAATGAATGCCCCGTCATAACCGGTTAATACAACTCCACCGATGGCATCATTTGACTGCACGAGACTTGATAGTGGCGAGGGTGGAATCGGAGTCGAGCCATCTTCTTCATCTTGATCTTCAACTGACGATGCTGATGCAGTATAGCCGGCACTATCACTAGCTGACAATTCAATCATAACTTCGCTTAGAAATGAGGCAAATCCAGCTCCATTATCAGTCTTCTCTCCACCTTGAACATACATATTCTTTGTGTTCCCCAAATTGCCAACCTGATCTACGGCAATCATACCTCGAATCTCTCCTAGATTTTGAAAAGTCAAATCCTGTCTTAATGGATGCGAGCATGCTCTAGCTGTTGTTGTATCATCCTTCCTCTTGTAAACATTCGGCGCACCTTCATTACCAGCGGTACATTCGAATCCTTGTAAATCTTTAATGAAGCGACGTGATCCAATGTAACCGTAACTCTCACCCTGGAAGAATGCAAATGTAATACGACCATAGAGTGCATCCAATGTTTCATCAGTAACTGATGATCCGAGAAGTTGTGCTGCCATGAGAACTGTTAGTATGTTTGATGCAGCAGTATTGGCACCAGGAACAATATCATGAAACATGGATGTACTGTCAATGTTTGTTGCAATTAAGATTGTTGGTTTGTTATCGCCACCGCCATATTCCAAAGGAGTTGGACTTCCAGCAACACTCCAAATACTGTTACCACCCAGCGGTGCACATCGTGGACTCCATTCATCTTTCGTATCCTTCCATTCTAAACATTTTTGTGAATTATATACAGCATTACCATTGGCATCAGTTTCTCCGCCTGGACCCATGTAATAGTTGAATTCGGATAGTACTGCTGGATACACATCTGTTTCAACATTATTACTACCACCACTATTAGTTAGTGCATTAGCTTGTTCCATTGATACACTCTTCAAGTAACTTGCTGTAATACCATCATCAACATATGCGGTGGGCAAACCATACATATCAGTATTGGTTAATCCGTCTAATACAACATCTTCGCCCATATTATTAACATTCCATGCATAAGATGTACCAACCGATAATTCTGCCGAGGGTGTATCCTGACCTTGAGGACAAAGTGGTTCAGGTGATGGAAATTCCACACCATTACTTTCATCATTAATATTCGAACTTGTAGTAGTAGAAGAGGATGCCAAGACTAATATACCACGCAATGGACCACCCTCTTCCACTACACCATACTCGTTGCCCGCTGTATATTGTGATGAATAATACATTAATTTGGCAACATTATCGGCTGTATAATATTCCTCATCAATAACGGCTACATATGGTGGAATGGATTGTTTCTCTTCATCTCTCCTTCTATTACCTTCATCATTCGTACCAACGACACTATTCCAATCTAACAAACGTCCAGTCATTACCTCATGCCCATATGTACCACAGCCTACACGACCATTGCGATGGAAGAGTGTTACACATGCTGCATGGGGTAATGATTCAAAGTGATCATTATTAAATGGTTCTGTTAGGCTATGATTTGCCATGGTCATAGGTATGATTGTTAGTTATGTTATTGTATCTAGTCGTTGCAAATGAAGATTGGAGTTATTGAGTTGCAATAATTTCAATTTCTATGAAATTTTGCAAAGGGCAGTATATTGAGAGTATAGAAGAAATGTATTTGATATTGCTTTCTGTATACGTATACGTATTCAGGCAATGGTATGCTTAACTAATGGTAGAAGAGTACAGTCTAAGCTGCCGTAAGCACCATAGGCATAGGTGAAAAATGGGATTTACTATTGGACTCCCAATAAAATGAAAATGGCAAATAGAAACTAGCGCTTGTTCCCATAAATTCTCAGGCAATACAAGCGCCCTACAAAACAACATTAAGCCAATCAATAAATCAATAACAATGACCCATCCACAAGTAGAACAAGCAATGCAAAAGGCTGATGAATTCTTAGCCGCTTATCCAACACTTTGTCAATATGGTACGTCTTTTCACACACACAACAAAACAGTAACGGATTTGTTTTGTTTTGTTATGGGGCAGTGTTGCTTATCAATTGGAGTGGCCCTGGAGTTTGGTGGATTAAATGGATTTGGATGAGATTGCTGTTCATTTGGATTAGATGGGCTGAGTTGCTTTTGATGAGTGCACATCTTGTGTTCAAAAGAGTCATTTTATTAAGTCTGTAAATCTTAGTTGAACTTCACACGCATGCACTAACAACCCTCTTCTTACTCTCTCTCCATTCTCTACTCCACCACAAAACCTACCAAACTCCATTACAACAATAATAACAATAACAGACCGTCTTCGTGATTTAGAAAAGAAGACAGGACAACCCAAAGTACTAATCGCCTCAGCCGTCGTATGTTTAATTTCACTCCTAATATTCAGTTTAGGTGGCACCAAACTCATGTCTGATTTATTCGCCTTCGGTTACCCAGCCTACATGTCCTTTAAGGCAATTGATTCAGCCGACCCTGTCGATGATACACAATGGTTAACATATTGGGTTGTTTTTTCGTTATTTTCCATTGTTGAGAATATGATGAATTTCTTAGTTAGTTGGATTCCATTCTATTACATTATCAAGTGTGGGTTCTTCTTATGGTTGTACCATCCCAAGTTTATGGGTGCTGGACTTATTTACAAGCAGGTTATCAAGTGAGTTTTTATTGTTGTTTATTTGGGTTGTGTTTATGTATGTCCTTATCTAAACTCTATTCCTAATTTATCAATTCAACACAGGCCATATGCCATGCCTTACCTAAATGCCTTGGGCGAACAACCCAAGCCACAAAAGAAGGAAGAGTAAACAAGATTGTATTGGAGATATAAACCTTAGATGAACACATATATGGGTCACCCTTGAATATATTTGACCCTTGTCGGAGTTTAACTTGGTTGTTTTGCCGTATTAGAATAACTGGGAAAGGCATTGTGCAGTTTGGTTATAGCGCACCCCAATTTAGTTACGGCTCAAAGTGAAAGTACCCCGATAGTGTTGATTTATGTATGTAGATAAACCTAGTGAAAGTGTTGAACAAAACAAATGAACATACCATAGTCTAGTGAAATATTCTTATGTGTCCTTTAATTAGGGATTCTTGCAAGGGCCGTCAACGGCTTGTGCCCTCGTAGTACAGCTTGTCTAGCACAAACTAACCCTCTCTGTTTAAGTACAAGTTAAACAGAACAATCTAAATAGATAATATTTATGAGGAAGAGGCGACTACACTGAGTAACATTAACTTTCACTTTCTCTAAACTAACACAGATTATTAACAAGCAATTTGTTGTGACTATAATGGGACATAAATGATGTAGGTGGTGTTGTCAATGGATTGGGAACCGTTTGCTTGGCTCCCTAGACTCTTAGTTCTTTTAGTATTGAACAACTGTGGATATTGGGCCACGGGGATCGCTCCAGATAGCTACTCTTTTCTTTCTCCATTCCCCGCGTATACTCTTAGGTGAGTAGCCGCCCATTCTCCACAGTTGCAACCACATAATTGCAATTATACGAATATGTTGTTGAGGGTGTAGCAAGTAAGAGATTCTTGGACGTGTGTAACTATTGTCCAGCAAAACCTCCTCTCTCTTGTTCGCGTTGCATCATCTTTGCAACCATGTGGAACTTTTCTTGAAGCTTCTTGTTCGCTGAGCATTCATTTCTAAGGGCATCGACTTGTTGTTGAAGCCCCCTTCGTGCGGATGCTAGATCAAATATCTCTGACAGTTCACCTCCCTCTTCACCCTCCGACACCCTGTGCAATTCCGCTCTTAGATACCGATGGAAATCATCTACAAATGGAAGCATGAAGTAGCAATTGAATTTGGTAATGGCACTTTTACAGAAGGCTTCTCTCCACTGCTGAACTATGTGCTGTACTAATCCCCCAACGACAAGATTCGTTCTACTTGAATCGCGTGTGCATAGTGCCCCTTCCATCAGTTGAACAAGATTGGCATAATCTCTTTCTCTGTTATCTTCGACATCTTCAATTGGGGATAATGCCCCTGAAGAGTCCTGCTCCCCCCGTTTTGTGACAACGCCACTACTCTTCCCCTTACTCTTGCCTTCCTCAACTTGCTTTGGTTGACTCTTCTTTGATTGCTCAACAGCAACTTGGTACACGGAAACAATATCCTGTTGATCCGGTAGAGCTCTACGAAGTGCACCCCCACCTCGTTCTTGTAAGTCCCAAGTGACAAATCGAGTCATTGAAGATAAATCATCTCGACAACGAATCATGGTCTAAAATTAAGAGGCGTTGCATCATGACAAGGGTGAGATGCAGGTCCATAAAGAAATACCCAGCAAACGCAACACAAACAAACAAGTCTCGGACTTACATTATCAGAGCATTTCTGAACAAACTCATCAAAAAGAGATCGGACTAATGATCTGAATTGTGGATTGTGAGTAATATCCGTACTAAATGTGCTCTGTCCATCGGGTCTTCCATCCCTCATGTATTGATACGACGCCGCCTTTCTATCGGCCTTCTGACGTATCATATACTCGCTCACTGGGCAGAGTCTCCCCATAATATGAGAGATACGCATTCGAAGTGCATCTAAGAGCGGATCGAAAGATATTTGAGCCTTCTCCAATGCAATTACACACGATGCCCTTAGGAAGTTGACACCGTCATGTGTTTCACCTATACCGGCTGCGTTGGCAATCTCATCCTCTGTAATTGTTGGTAGTCGGAGGCATCGTGTGGCGAGGTTAAACTCTCGCAAGACACGATGATATTGTGAACCTCCATACAGTTTGTGCTGAGTGTTACCAACCTCCGATTGAAGTAGATGATCCCACGTTCGTTCAGACACTGACATTGGACAGCCTTGAACATCTTTATATATTGTTGTAATGACAATAATGTTTAGAAGAGATTCCGAGGATGGATAAAATCAAAAGTCAAAGTGCAAAACAAAAACTTACCAGCAAATGAACCAGCGGCCGAAGTCTCCTGCTCGAGAGTCTCTCCATATGAACCAGCTGGGGCGATGATACTACCTTGGATTGAGTCCTTCAATGCCTTACAAAAGTCATCACAAAACGCATCGGCACCATCCTTGAGTCTCTCAAGCGAAATGGCATCCAACTCTCGCTCACATGCCTTGAGCCTACGTTCCGCGGCAATATACTCTGCCTTTAGCAACGGGACGATCTTGGCCACATTACGACGGTAGCACTCATCAACTCGGCGTTCCAAGAAGCCACGCAAACGACTAATACCAACTTTAGGTAGCATAGCCTTGGGATTCATACCCTCTGACTTGTTACCCCATCGTTTTATACGATTCCAAACTAGCTCACGATCGGCATCCTCCTTCTCGGCACATCCGGCAACAAACTCATCATCGTCATCGAACAGGAAATCTTCATCATTTCCAGATTCCAACCGTCGAACACGTCCACTGGGTACCGAGGTATAAAATGGCCCACCCAACTTATGCGGAGATACTCGATCGATGATACGCGCTGAGATGAATTCGGCTACATCATTCGGAGTACCAAACTGAGGCAGCTTTGTATCTAACTTGGTATTCACAATCACAGTCCTGCTGAGGTCAGGATCGGCCTTCTGAACAACCTCCCTCGTAATACCGTGCTTCCAATCCATGGTATCCTCGACACACAAAATGATATAATCAGGACATCTCATTTTAGACACAACGAGACGTTCAGCCTCACGAGCCGCGGCAAGTAACGCACGCTGCTGAGCATTCACACCCACACCCTCCTTACGTACACGTGGCGCGGATATTAACCCTGGAGTGTCAATCAATATCATATTAGGACAATACTTATACTCCATCCTGACGTTAATCTCACGAACATCAAAACTCCTAACTGGATCCTTCTCCAACCTTTGATTCTCAGACTCGATATACTCTTGAATTTCATTCAACGACTTGGGACGCTCAATACCATCATCACCCTGAAGGAAACACCGTGGATGTGCACATCGGGGGTTGTACTGCATACGTAAAGCTACGGGACGACGTGTCTTGGTCCCACCCCCAACTTGATTGAATTGAAATCCCATTAAGGCCTCGATTAATGCCGATTTGCCGGAGGATTGATGCCCTACAACGACTACTGCGGGTGCATCGAATGGTTTTTTGAAGTCCTAGTGTGTGTTGTGGATTGGAATTGGTATAAAATTACAAACGTATGAGAAATTTTGTTGGGGAAAGTTATAACAGGCCGCCCTTGTGATTCAAGGTTGCCACATCCATCACTAAGTAGAACAGTATCAACCACAATGCACGTAGCATGCCAAATCAGGTATAAACAACAAACCAAGGCAGCACACACTCATTAACCACATCCAACGCCAATTAAAGCATCCAAACGTCTTTTTCACGTAGACCATCCTTAAAACTCAATTTACACGTAGACATCCTTGAGAAACATCAATATTAAACAAAACTCACCTGTGCTAAACTATGTAATAAATTATACGCATCATATAATGCCCCCTTCTCACTACCCTGTCCATATTCATCTGAATCGCCACCCAATCCACTACTACCCATCAAACTTGTCGTTTCACCTAGACCATCTTCAACAAAATTATTAGCCTCAACTCCACCTACCAATCCATCATCATAGGGTGGTAATGGATCGAATAATTCATCACCCTCTGAATAATCAAATTCATCATATCTATCATCATCAATTATATTAGTATTAGATGATGATGATGAGGTACCTCCTAGTAATGAGTCAAGGTCATCATCTAGATTAAACGACGTAGTATCTACGTCATCCAAGTCTAATATATCATCAACACTACTACGTTGACTACTTGACTGCTGTTGTTGTCTTGATGTTGATGATTTATTAGACCGTCCACCACGGCTGTTTGACGGTCTGCCACGCGTAGTAGATCTTGATGATCGGCTATTACTACCTGTTTCAGCTTTAACTGTACATTCATTTATTCTTAGGGCAACTGTCGCACCGAATAGTAAATGTAGCGCCCTCATTATTATATTATTATTATATATTATTTAGCTGACACCAAATCCTCGGTTATATAAATTGCAATGCAACTGCCGAGATAGGTGAATCTATTAATTAATCTATTGCAATGAGGTGTAACAACGATATTTTTTGCCTCAATGATATTTCACTGTAACTACTACTACAATGGTCTTCTTCAATAATTCACTATTATTATATAACGCCTAACTATCAAACATGTATGTGCGCGTCTGGATGGAATATCCTTATCGTTGAGCCTACAGTCGACTGATGTTTGGGCGTCGTTGCACTAAAGGTTGAGCCCGCGCTTTTGACCGCGCTAACACAAGAAAATGCAGTATCTTTTGACCGGGTTACGAATCTGCTAACTTTTACGGACACATTATGGGAATAGAACGGACAATACGAAAAACGGTACCATGGAAGTGATATTTATGTTCACCTCCTACATTAGGTGGTACGAGACGGGGCTATCACCTCAAAGGTATAAGTTTAAGACAAACATGCACTACAATCTTATGCTAATAGTATTCCAAGCTAGAAGACAAACATGCACTAGAATCTTATCATAATATTCTAGAGCACTCGCTAGAACTAGTTGTATGGAGAGGACTTGTAATCTATGTTTGTGCCTCTATTTTATGTACATTGCAGCGACTCATCTTATGCCAGCTCTATATCAAAGTCACTCCATTGATCAGTCATCAAATGTTTGAGTTGTTTTTGACTATTGATAATGATTCTCCGTACCTTGTCTGGCTTGAGCCCCACTAGCTTACTAACTTCTGCAATTGTTAGCGGTCCCGACATACCCTTGGGTAATGCTCGTTCATCCATCAATCCATACCTTAGCAATAACAAATCAACCTCATGCGGCGAGAGGTATCTTCGCAATGTCCCTATCAAATGATCCTTCATTAGCAATCTTTGTGTTCGTTCATACTCAGTCTCATCAACCTTACCCTCGACTATGTTGTACATAGTATCCTTCCTATTACTACTATTTGGTTTGTTTGTATTCTGTATCTCTGCATCGAGTGAGAATGTCACTTGAGACATGGCCTTTTGACATCGTTCGAGCTGTAACACAGTTATGTCTGATGCCTCGGCTAATTCAGCCTTGGTCGGTTGTCTTCCAAGCTCTTTTTGTAAGTGAACTTCGTTCTTCGACACACGTTTATGTGTCTCGTGTAATCTTTGGGGCACTGTTACTATACGAGATTGAGAAGTTTGTGATCGTTTCACGGCTGATCTGATCCAATACATGGCATAAGTCGAGAAGCGAAATCCACGGTCGGGTTCATACTTTTCTGCTGCTCGGATGAGGGCCTGTATTAAGAGACGAAATGGTTGGCGGGTGTTGGGGGGGATGATTAGAGAGGGGGAGTAGGTGCGGTTAGAGATCACATGTACATAAGTCGTCGGGCCTTAAGTTCAGTCAAGTTAGTCGACAAGATATCCTCCAGTCAAAACTTACCATGGTACCATCCTGCATCAAGTCTCCAGCATTATATTCACTTCCCAATCCATTTCGTATATACAAGTTCACTACACGCTGAACCATCCTCAGATTACTAGCAACTAATTGATTCTTAGCAGCCATGCCATCTTCCAAGGCTTCCTTCAATGCAACAACATTCATCTTACCCGCGGCGGCAGCCCACTCATCATCGGTCGGTTCTCGTCCATACTTATTCTGTAACTCGTCATGTAATTGTTGTATTCTTATAGCCTCCTGTGTCTTCGTTCCCAACTCTTTCTCCTCCTTGGGTGTTACTCTTTCAACGGAATGTATCTCCCTTGCATAATCTAACATTGAATCTGGTACCGAGGCTGACTTTTTATACATCATTTCGGAGTTGGTTTGACGGCGTTTAATTTTGGCACGTTTGGTATTTACCTTGCGTATTAGTTTACGTGATTCTTGTGTGTTTGGTAACCGTGCCATGTCTAGGCTGGTAATATGTTTATCTAATCCTTCGTCCTTAATGAAACCTGGCATTGTTGATGATTGATTCTTTGACTTCTTTCTACTGTTTATTCTTCTTTTGGATGTTTGTGATTTATTTTTGGGTACCTCAAACTCACTTACAATGGAGGAAGAAGATGTAGCGGCAAACTTCTTAATATCGGAGGCCTTAGGTTGCTGCAATGGTGTAGGAGGAGCACGTGTGATACCCTCATACAATATTTCACTATCAATTTCTGGGGGTGAAATATTTCTATTACTCTTCCGATCTTGATCAATCTCCGCGAGTATAGCATCTCTATTACTAACACCACCGTAGGCGGATATTTGTGCTGGAGTTAATTGTTCATGCTCCTCCTCCTTACTACTAGAAGTTGGGACGGCAAAGTCGTCAGCAACTAATCCCAGAAATTCATTTTGTAATTCTATTTCGACCGTACGGATATCTTTCTTTGGTACCTTTATCCCTCCTCTATTATTATTTGATTTTCTATTATTCGAGCGTATGTTGTTGTTCCTCGTTGCCGCCTTTCGTGGTGGTGGTGGGATTGCTACTGTATTGGTTTTTGTTGGGGGCATTTCTAAGAATGATACCATATTGAGCACATGATATGTACTGTGTGGTCTATTAGATATCTCATCTTGTAGCGGAGAAGATAATGGAGATTGTCTAGTAGAAGATTGATATTGCAATGGTCCTTTTGTCATTGGAGGTGAAGAAAAGGCAGAAGAACTCGAGGAGGAAGCAAGTAGTGTTGTTGCTACCAGAGTAGCAGCATTGTTCCTCCGTCTTCGTCGACTATTTTTGTTTATCATTAATTGATTCATTGTTGCCAATCTCTATATTTGGACCTACTATTATTGTATTGTAGAGCTCTATTATCAATTGTTGTTCTATCCACAAGCTGCTCTTATCGTCGTCGCCACCAAGTTTATAATTTGTACTGTGTTTGATTAGAATTCTGCTGAGTTGGTTGGTCAAAAAAAATGAGGTGTGCGTACTTACTCATTGTCGTAGCTGAAGTCATACCGCTACTGATGTCACTATTGGGGAAAAAAAGATGAAAAGCTCGAACAAGATAACAATCCTGTAGGTACATATTGAGGATGTAAACAGCACAAGCATAATATCATATCTTGACTTGAATATTTGTCGCCGCAATGTTGTCCATAAATCAAAATCAGAAAGAGTTTGCAATCTGTACCATCTTAGATACTTCTCCCCCCTCATCCATCAACATATAATCATATCAACATCATATCAATTCCATCAACTTCTTGCAAATCACAACAACAATGACTACAACCAATAATACTTCTCCTCTATTAGTTCTATTTTCTATCATTAGCTTCCTAGTTGGATTATCCGGTTTGATTGTAGGATCCATTGCACTTTCACATATTAGAACAAATGACAATAACATATCTACATCACTAACAACATCTCCATCATCGGTAGGTCTTTCATCCGTCGGAGACTTTGTCGGTGTATGGGAGGCATTAGGATATACAACCGTTTTGACAGGTGCTTACAATGCTAGTGCAGAAGATATCGAAGTAAGATACTCTACTGGTTCATTGACCTATATCATTTCTTCTGTCGACGCCGAAGGCAGATTTGAAGGTATTAGATGTCCATCAACAATATCCGCTGGTACTGATATTCCAGCACCGATGGGAGGTGTAATTGGAAATGATAAATTGGATGCACAGGGATCAATCTATTTTCGCAACAACGAGGCAACGCCAAGTAATCGCTTCGGATTTTGGCGGTGGAGATTCATAGATGATTCAAATGCTATCTTATATCTTGAGAATCAGGTTAACATTCCAACGCAAGATGCTCGTGCCTTTACTGGTTCTAGTACTACAAAGAAAGTATCGACAGATCCAGTATGTCCTACATAAGTAGTATGAAAGTTGGTAGATGTCAAATTTTATTCACATCATCATCTCTTGACATCATAGTATTCAAATTTTGTTCACATGATATGTACATCTATCGACCTTTAGCATCCCCACTGCTCACACATAACTATAAAGATAAGTTTGAAGTTACCTAAGTAGAGCTAGCTCATAATTGCAATACCATTTCGAAGTAACTACGTACTAAGGATGAGAGTGCAATATGGGCGAATTTTATTCCCATTTTGAGACGTTAGAAGATGAAACACTCTACCTATGCTTTATCAATGCGCAATATTATCACCTTTGCTGCATGCTAATGATTGAACCATGATATATTCCTCATTTATAGCGGCTTTTGCATTTATCAATACATTGGAGCAGCAACGATGTCGTCCGCCGCCGTCAAAGGCCTTTATAGGTAGATATCTGCATACAACAAATTACATAAATCGCAGTTCTACGCTGTCATCGTCTTCCTCTGATGTGGAAAGCAGTAGAAGTACTACAGAAGAACAATCAGCTTCAAAAGGATCCGAAGAAAAGGATGTTATTACTGCAACAAAAACAGCAGAAACAACAAAGATAAAAAGCAAGCGTACGCGAGATAATGTTGTTGATGATGACGATGATGATGATGACAATAATATCATACCTCCATCAACTTCTGCAATAAAAGGATTACTACCTACCAAACGATTCAATCTTTTATGTCATGTACATTGCACATTAACACTTCTACGGAAACATTTCCCAACTCTACTGGAACTACCTTCTATTTCAACTTCTACTGCAAAATTAGTATATGATAAAAATGTAATAATAACTGGACCCAACAAAGATGAGATATTAGCTGAGGGATTAGACGAAGTTCTTTTATTGAACAGAGCATTAGCAACCGCAGCGGTTGCTGCCAAACGAGCTGGAAGTTTGTTAGATTTAGCCATTGGAGGTACAAGCTCTTCTTCGTCTCAAACTGATGGGGTTGAATGTGAGCTACTCATTGATACAGACAACCCACTTGAAGTATTAGTATTTTGGAAGACACGCCTTCCTTCTATTATATCTCCTACTTCTCCATTTGGAAATCAAATGAATAAGGATGAAGACAAGTCTACTTCCTACACTGAGTTTAGTGGTAGATCAACGTTAGAGCTATCTCCTGAATCAGGGCTCGTCACTAACTTACAAGTTAATGAAGTAAAGATTAATGGAGTTCCAATAGTAGAGTCATTAGGTACAGCGTTGGCGGCGTTGAGACGAACAGCAAGGTCAGCAATGGCTACATTTGATGACAGTGAGCGGAAGAGTAGTTCTGGTAATCCTTTGTTTGATGGACTGTTGAATGGTGTTCGAGACGTTGCTGATGCTTTGGAGGCTGCATCTTCAGAAGAGAAAGAAAATAGTTTAGCTGACTCACCACTATTAGTTGTACCAAAACATCTTTGGACTAGTGCAGCATATCCTGTTGAAGAAGGAGGTATCAGAGTCAATTCTACTTCAGAGAATGAGCAAAACATATTCAAGGCTATATCAATAGATGAATATACAACAAGACAAG
>Ga0214477_100824_pt1 | contig 19287 bp, 15 predicted proteins | sample M1_20Mar14CPVII9_FD_165058 | JGI IMG/M metagenome (GOLD analysis project Ga0214477, IMG submission 165058) | Marine eukaryotic communities from Monterey Bay, California, United States - M1_20Mar14CPVII9sort6BwellC16 | ecosystem: Environmental > Aquatic > Marine > Unclassified | place: USA...
CAAGCTTGAAACTTTCCTTCTTACTCAATTCCAAATCACTTTTCAACGACTGTTGTGCATTCTTTTCATTAGCGAGCATATCTTGCAACTTTATCTCCAACTCTTTTGCCTTTGAAATTTCTTCCTTCGTTTTTGATTCAGCCTTGGCAATATTCCGATCAAGTTCACCTCTCATACTCTTTACTTTCAACTCCATATTCTCTCGATGTTCAGTAATCTCAGCTTCGTGTGTTGTCTTTAATTCCAATTCTTTTTGTTCATATTCATCAGTTGTGTGTGACAATTCCTCTTGCAACTCTTTGACCTTTTTTGAAGCTTCAGATTTGGCATCGGCAATTTGTTTCTTGGTACTCTCTTCCAATTCAAGTCTATCCTTTTCTACCTTGGCCATGATAGCTTCCAATGTTTCATCAGATTTTTGTTTTGCCATCTTGATACGCTCCTTGGCATCAGCTTCAATGGTTAATATCTTGTTTTCATATTCATCATCTTTATGTGCCATTTCCGCAACGAGTTGTTCAATCTTTTCCTGAGCTTCTGACTTGCCACTATCCAACTTATTGACAGCTTCTTTTTCAACCTTGGCAATAGATGCAGCTGTGGCATTTTGTAATGCACTCATCTTCTCTTCCGTTTTGGCTATGTCTTCCTTTGACTTTTTCTTTTGTAATTCAACTGCAGCAGTATGATCTTTGAGTTGTTTATTTACTGTTTCTTTTAATGTTAATACTTCATCTGTTGATACTTGTAATTGGGCAGTGAGTTCATCAATCTTTTCTGATAGTAATGCTGCTGCTTTAACAACTATTGAAAGATAAATATATGTCAGTATATAATTTTGTATATACCAACCGTACTACAACATAACATTTATTATAATACTCACCTGCATCTTTCTCAGCGGTTATGGCGGCCTTCTCTTCATTGGCAACCACTAGTGACTTTGCCATAATTTCATTGCATGTTACTGGAGCTTTTTCATAACCAGGTTCAGTTGCAGTAACTGTGTATTAAAGCAATACGAAAGTATAAATGAGTTCTCATGCACCACCACACAATTTTAAAGTAATACACATAACCAAATTATAAAACTCACCCGTACCAGTAGCCGCATCATTGAGATCGCTAACTGACTTTTTAGCATTGGCAATTGCATCCTCTTCGCTAATTACAGGCTCCTCGGTAGTAGTAGCTGCACCATTATTCTTCTTATTAAAGGCATTCTTTATGTTAATTGACTCAGTGGTACCAAATAAAATTATTGATAGTACAATAAAGAGGGAAAATTTGTACGCAGATGATAGCATGATATTTCGTTTAGTTATAGGTGATGGTATGGATAATATAGGAGGGTGTGGGAGGTGTATATACGAGCTCTAATAGGCTGTTTCAGTTACACCGTCATTTTGCTAATGAGCAAGACGAAAATGAAAAATGAGGTGTGGTATCCGTCTGGTATCCTAGACTATTTAGAAACTGGGAGGGAGATTGGGCGGGGTGGATGACTATAGCCATCGGCATATAATAAGCAGAAGTTTGTTTAGTTCTATAGGATCTTTGATATGTAAGAGTTAGTAGGTAGGAGATGAGAAGAAGGATACCTTTGGAGAGACTGAGAGGAGGGAGATAGGAGAGAGAGACCGAGAGGGGAGATAGAATGAACGAACAAGCAGGCTTACAGTCTATGTTCATAACTATTCTCTTTATATGTTCTTCTATCATTATTTCATACATGTGTTCAATACATGAGTCACTGTTCAATACAAGAGATCAATACTATCAAAAATGTGGAAGCGGATCCTCCCCTTGTCTTCCTCCCCCATACATATGTACATTCTATCCATCTTGAGAAGGCCCCCTCTCATGCAAACACCACACTTTAATTCAAAGGTATGTGATTAGCACTTAGGATTACAGTGCCAATCTCGATGGCGACAGGTACAAATGCCTTCGCGGCCTCCATGATCGGCTGATGAGCAGCCTGAACAGCATGAGGAGCAGCACTTGAGGATACGGCTTGCACACTAGTTGCAACACTATCGATCGTCTCCGCTAGATCTTGTGGGGACTTCATTTTATGTTCAAATCTTGTATCCAATCGATTCGCCCAGTGTACAGACTTGACGGCAGCAGGCAATGTAGATGCAACTACCTCATGAGGTTCTCTTGAATTTGAATCAAGATCGTGAGAGATTATATCATCTTGTGCTTGTGCTTGCAATTCTTGGTCGGTAGTAGGAAGTCGGAGTGACCAATCATCAGTTATATTACTTGTAGTACAATACTCATCTCTCTCATCCATATATCTCAACGACGATGCAGATGAAGACGAGGACCCGATGATACCAGAGGCTAGAGTGTAAGTAGATGTTAATATCTTTGCAGTTTGAGACTTCGATCGTCTGTGCTGTCTACTGTTATTGTTGCCACCGACGGAGAAGGCAGATGCAGGTAACGAGTTGACGGCAACCATTGCTAATGATAGGAGGGATATATGCCAGTTTAACATGATGTGTTGGTTTGGTTAAGGATATGTTTGTGATAGATATGTGTTTTGATTTGTTTTATGTTGTGTTGCTTCTTTTATATTATTATGCTCGTCGTATATTATAGTTGTTTGTTGCAATTTATGAGAGATTCATTGCAATTGTAATGAAGGGTAGTCTTGCTCGTCCATCCATTTATTATTCTTGGATGTGAGTTGCACATGTGAAAGGTGATGTGTAAACTGTTTTAACGGAGTTTATTAATTTGGCGAGGGGGAGAAGGCCTCTCCCAATATACAACATGCACGACCTCATACATAAAGCAGCAGCATCACATTGTGCGGAGAGGACATGTACGACATACTAACGGCCACGTCAGATAAATAGGCCGCCGTCACCAACTTGTGTTGTTGCTAAGGGGGGGTTGGTTCTATGTTTAATCGGATCTACGTATTGACCTAAGATGACAAAAATGTACTCATGGGCAAATATGTACAAAAGTACTCCACTGCCGGCGATGATACGCTTTTCTCACCCAACTCATCTCCTCAAAATTTATTGCAACATAAGTTTGCTGGAGATTCGATCGTGACGAAGAGCCCCCTATGAGACGTATCGATAGCTCGTAGTAAAGGATATAACGGCATGCAGTATTATTAATTGATAGGCGGGTCTACTATCTAGTTTTCAACAGCGTGTAATAGTGTGAACAAATAACTTACAACACAACAATCGAAGGCAAAGTTGAGAAAATAATTATTCGGAGTAGTGTTCTTACTTCAGTCTGGTTGGTAGTTTAGTGGCAATATCAGGCAGCTTGGTATACTATTAAGGAGCTTAATCTCATATAGTTTCATCTCTGGGCGGTTCTGGTACTGATACTTGCTTCAATCAATACAAAGAGAGTATACTGCAATAGAAACAATTCAATACAAAACAATACACATACAACAACAAGCCAATACATACAGCAACAATCATCATGGGCATATCCTTCAACGAAATAGCAGGGAATACCCTCCTATTCTTCCTAGTATTTGGTATGTCAGCCACAGTCGATATACACATGCTATTAGCCCAACTACGCAACGCCAAAGCAATATTAATGGGTGTATTTTTACAATTTGCGATATTACCACTCTGCGGGTTCTTAGTTGTTAAATTCTTTAATTTGGAACAAAGCGTTGGTATTACATTGTTGGTTGTTACTAGTTCTCCTGGTGGTAGTTATTCGAATTGGTGGTGCTCTATCTTTAATGCTGGCGAGTATCTTTCTACTGTATGATATGAAATGAAATGATACTAACAATATGATATTATAAACGTTGCAATACTAACCTCTCCAAACTTTTCTTTTTCTTAGACTTGGCACTCTCTGTAACCATGACAGCTATATCGACATTACTCTCTGTTATACTCATGCCAATGAATCTACTTCTCTATTGCAAATATGCCTACGAGGCCGACGTTGTGGCAAGTTTAGACTTCAATTCACTATTCATTGCATTAATAATTGTCATATCAGCTATAGGGTTGGGACTATTCGCTTCGGCCAAAGTACATTCATATAGATTCAATATATTGGCAAATAAAGTTGGGAATTATGCAGGTATAAGTTTGGTATTGTTTTCGGCATTAATGTCCAATACTGGTGGATCGGAGTCTACACAAGTATGGGAACATTCTTGGCAGTTCTATGTTGGAGTTATGCTGCCATGTGTTGCGGGGTTGATTATTGCAAATATATTAACAAGTTTCTTGAGTCTAAACAAGCCGGAACGAGTGTAAGTAGTTAGTGCGACAAACAACTTGTGTTTAATGATTCTTACTCTGACACTTCATTACTTCCTGTAGAACATTATCTGTGGAATGCTGTTATCAAAACGTGGGAATAGCAACATCAGTAGCCTTGACAATGTTTCAAGGAGACGAATTATCATCAGCCATGGCTGTTCCATTATACTATGGACTCATTGAAGCCGCAATCCTTGGCGTATACTGTATAATAGCTTGGAAGGGAGGCTGGACAAAGGCTCCCAGTAAAGTATCATTTTGTACTATGATATCAACTTCATATGAAGTTCTGATAGTTGAGCATTCAGATTTAACGGCAATAGAAGTATCATTACCAAAACATGAAACAGATGTAAATGAAAAGAGTAAAAATGGAACAATATATATAAAATACAGAGAAGAAGAGGGAGACGAAGAAGACTTTCAAATGGGTTGTATGCATATAGATCTACACTTACCTCCCCATTCAACAAAGGAGGCGAGTGGATATCTACTTCCAGAGGTTCCAGAAGACGTTCTTCTTCCAATAGATTCATATAGAGAGCCTACAATACAGCCAGGAAGAGCAGAGTTCTGATCAAATTAAACGAAATGGCAATGTGATACTAATACGTGTGAATGTGAGGCATGTTTTAGTGTAGAATTATATATGTGTTGTGGCTAGAGACTAAACGATGTACGAAATAATGAATAGGTACTCATTTAGAAGAAGTCTTTAGTTTGAGTATATAGATGTTTCCATTATCGTATAGTCTCTTTACCCTTAGAAGCTCCAACCTTACTTTATTTTGGGAACCCTTTATGATACTATTTTACTCTACCATCAAAACCAATTATTTACACCTAACGGTCTTTCTCATACTCCAACAAACGAGCTTGCAAAGCCTTGGCATTTCCTTGAATATCCAATCCTCGTTCCTTCAAAGCTTCCTTCAAAGCTGAAAGATGTGCGTTGTGTCGTTTATGAAGATAAAGAGAGATGATTGTAACATATGTTAGTATATCTGGGTTATAAATTGATTGTAAGTTCGAATGAAGTAGTCGAATCACCGAGACTTCATATTGAGTACACGAGTTTACACCATAAACACACTAACGCGGACGTTCCAGCGGGCTTCATCTTCTTAATCGAAATCTTATCAAGCTTAGGTATGGCATCTTTACCCTTCTTCTTCTTTTTCTTACCCCCATCTTCATCATCTGATCCTGCATTAGCATCCTCCACAGCTTTCTTTCGTGCTTTTTCGGCATTCTCAGCTGCTTTAATATCATCTGCATTCCTAGCAGCCGCGGCTGCTCTTCTTGCCTTAACCTCGGCCAGTTTTGCCATGTCACGTTTATATTCCTCAGTTAATCCTGCCTCATGACGTTTGCGATATGCTGCAGCCTTTGCCTCCTTTTCCTTCTCTTCCCGTTCACGTCTTGTCATGGGTGCTGGACCACCTCCGGATTCCATATCCTTGAGCTTTGTCATCTTTACAGGTGCTCTATTTGCATTCTCAACCTCGATTATACCCTCAACACCCTTGGGTTTGTATTCCTTCTCAACCCATTCTCCATCTTCACCACCATCATCTTCCACCGACATATCGGCTACACGTCGTCCAACCAACATTGCCTCACGTTGAGCTTCTCGTGTAGCACTATCGACTGAGCCATCATCGTCATCATCACTACCTTCCTCAGCCTCTGCTCGTCGTTTTTGACGTGCGGCATCAAATGCTGCTAAACGTTCATTACGTTGTTCAATCTCTTCTGCTGATTGTGCAGCGAATCGTCTACCGGACCCACGTCCTCCACCGCGTTTGCCCTTGCCTCTTGCCATCCTTATTATATGTTTCTTTATTTTGTGTTGAGTGGAATTGATATGTTATATATTGTTGTTAGTAGAGATTGATACAAATAAATAAACAAATTCAATCTCAAATAGAAATAGAATCATTTGCAAAGCGTATTATGAGTATTCCATATGCCACCAATACCTTTGTCGTACAGTATAAAAACAAAGTAACATCACTATCTATCATCTATCACCCAACTCCAAAAAATAATATGTGCACGATTTGAGTTTATCTATTGCAACTCTCGCCGACGCCGGCCGATGTGATGAAACCAAATATATCTATATATTGAACCACTCTATCCAACAATACCACACTTCTTTACGCAACTCACCTATCGATCAACAATTCAGGTCAACACAAATACGATACACAAATTATAAATTTATTTATGGAAAATATTCCACATGTAAGCAACTCACAAGATGCGCGGCCGGTATCCTCAGGATTTTTATTACTGCAACAATGGTGGTCTCCTATTACTGATGAACCAATTTTCCATAGCAGACTACTATTACAACCTACAAACTAACGGCCAATCATCACCGTATAAATTCTATCCACCTTCTAATTCCGGTCCATTAGGCTCACGGTACTTTATTTGCCGATCAATACACAACCGAGTTAGACACGCATTTTTAAGGTCGCATTGTTCAACTACCCATCAATTAGGTTTGTCTACTACCTCCACCATACCACCTGTTGAACACACTCCCGACTATTTACGTATTAGACGTGGTGGTATATATAAATTAATCATGGACAGTGCTGATACTAATACGAACAGCACTGATGTACAGAGTGCTGAAAATTTTATAAATAATTTAGTAACTGAGGGTACCAATAATAATAATCAGCCTGCACCACCACCCTCGGATACATCTCCCATGGATGTTGATAATATTGATAACCCGCCACCACCACCGCCGCCGCCGGCTCAAGAAGAACATGTATCAGCCAAAGAGCCATCCTTGGATGTATTAGCAGGTAAGGAGGCCTCACAAAAAACGCCATCAAATAATACCAATGCTGCCAATAATAATAATAATATGTCACATCAAGATGCTATATTTAATCCACCACCGCCAGAACCTATAATTCAAGCAGCAATTGCAGCAGGTAACCCCAATCCAAATCCCCCTCAAGAAAATAATGGTGCCGATAATACCAATCGAAAAACAGAAGGAGGTAAAGCACCCCGCTCCGAAAACAAATGGTTACGTAATTCACCAACCTCAATCGGTGATGGATACACATCCATCCTAAACTCCCTATCCTCAATTCATTCCACATTTAACAATATTACATCCAATACAATGTCAGGATCTATATTAGGAGGCAATTCACCTGAATATCAAACTATACTAATAAGATTAAATACAATAAAAAATAATTGTAATATGTTATGTCAAAATCAATTACAAAAGGCTTTAGTAAATGATTATAATTTACCATTGTTGATTGGTGAGGAGATATTACATTGTGAAGATAAATTGGTTCAGCTGTCTAGCAGTGGTAGTTCAGATGGCGGCGGTGAAGGAAGTGAGGGTATGAATGATGAACTAAAGAAGGCTCAACAAACCCTATCAAAAATTAAACCATTCTCAATCGAATTATCTAACCAATTATCAACATCTATACAATCCAATAAAGAGAAACATTTAGAAGATGGTGATATGAATTTACGCCAACCGAAATTGAAAAGTACATTGGTTACCAATGGTGGTGGAGATGGCAGTAGCATGGGAAGAGGAGATGGCAGTAGTATGTTAAGAGGAGATGGATCATCACGGCAGGGTATGAGTGGAAGGAGTAAGACATTACCAATGATTAGTAAGTTACATCAACCTAAGCCACAACAGAGGCTGCATGAAAGTAATAATCCATTTGAATCACATTCATTGGAAATGTTTGATAAACTTCAATTTTTACAACCACAACCTAATAATGAAGATGAAGGTACTGAAATGAATATGAAGAATGGTATATCAAGAGATTATAGTAAGCGTATTACTTTTCAAGGAGATGTTATTGATCGTATTGCTGCCGTACCAACCTTACCGACTACTGCCAATGAAATTATGCCTACTAATGGCAATAATAACAATACTGCATCAATGATATCAAGTGAAGGAATGAATGGTATATACCCAACAATGGCACCACCAATGTTACCACACAAATCAACTTATTCAGCTGCCTACGGTGGTAATGAATTAGACTATGCATTGGAAAATAAGTTACAGAATAAAAAGACAGGCAAGAAGAAGAAGAGGAAGAAGAAACGTGGTCGGGATAGTATCGATTCAACATCTGGACCAAGGAAGAAACGAGGAAGAGGACGGCCTCGTTTATACTCATCAGATAGTGATGATGATATACTAAAACCATCACAAAACAATGTTCGTAAATCAAACGGATATGTCCGAACCATACCCGAATTTACAATAACACATCAAACACACACAATAACAACCGATGCCAATCCCAACCGTATATGTAACCCACTATTACGCCTGCCACAATTTCCCGATGGGAAAGATCCATCAATAATTGATATTCCACAGGCTGGCGAATTATGGAAATTAAGTGATTTACATTATTATGATGGTGATACGTATCCTGTTAGTTACTTGGCGCGTATACTTGGGTTTGATGTTAAGGAGGATGCAACGAATGAAGAGTTTGGTAAAGAATTTGATGTTGGTAAGATTGGTAAGATGAATAATAAAAGTGATGGTAATGATTATGCCTCGTTGGTACCTGCTAGAGGATCATTTTGTGATCGAGTATGGAAGAAGCAAGACGGTAAAGCAAGTGGCTCATCGACATTAGTATCAACAAGAGCAACGGCTTCTGAAGGCTTGACAGATGATTTAAATCTTACATACTCTGATCCATTGTGGGCAAATATACTATCATCATACAGGGGGTATAATGAAGATGATTTCAAGGATGCCGGTAAAGGATTTGCAGATGATTTATCACAGCTTTGTTTGGATTATGCCAGAGAGCGTGGTGTGATACTAAAGAAGGAGAAGACCGATAGGGTTGAGTCACTTAGTGATCAAAAGAAGTCTGCCGATAAGGAAGAAGTTTACAAGAATGATCGCATGAGATTTCGTTTTGCTACTGAGAAGGATGAAGAGATGTTGTCCTCCTTGGCAGAGAAGGTGAGCTATGTTTGTGTGTATTACCTACTTTTCACTGGATCTTTTTGTATCGTCATCTCATAATTGCTTTCAACCATCACAGTGCCAGTGGAAATCAAACCCAAAACATGATTTAGCCACATGTTTAAAAAGTCAGAGTCACTTTTGCATCGTTGCCGAGCTTGCTCCTAACTCATCATCTGATAGTACCTCTGAAACCTCAAAGAACAGTCTAATTGCATTTCTACAGTATAGATTTTGTTGGTATGGAGTCGAAGACAAGAAAGTGGGTGTGTCAACTGATAAAGTTTCAGAATTGGTCATCTTTATTGACAATCTAGTATGCGACAACGCTACTTCGGGGGATGTTAACGGTGTCTCTTCGAAGGATATAGAAACTGCCAATGTTCTCTTGTCTTCGTTAGCATTGGTACATGCCGTTCGAGAGGGTATATGGTATGGAATGACCGAGTCTCCAGAAGCACTCGTGCCATTTTTCACAAAATATCTACGAATGGATCATATCATTCGAGGAAAAGAAAAGGCGGATGATGACAGTAAAGATGATACCCCCACAACTGTTCCGCTTGTGTTGGATATCAAAAAGTGTCATTACAAGTATGCAATCCTTCTTCTCGAGGAAAGTCTAAATGAGCAATCATCTCGTCCGTCTCAAAAGGATGATGCCTCGAGTGGTGAAAGAATGATTGTGACATTAAATGGCAACTCGGTAAATGCCCAGATGGAACGATTGTCAAGCTTTCAACAAGCTGAAGTCTACTCCAACCCAACCGACGGAGCTCGGGCTAAGAAGGCACATGTTCGCATGGTAAGAGAGCCGGATAAGAAGACTGAGCTGTTCTCCGTTACAGCCTCGACGACAGACGAAGAGACAAAAGAGATCACCAACCCAATAAACGCGTCGAGTATTATTGCTGCTGGCGACTGGAACATTGTCCGATCATTCCCTGTTAGTGAAACCGCCGCTATTGAAAAGAAAGAGGAGTCCCTTGACTCGAGCACTGGTCCTAATGATCTCTTTTTGGCTGATATGAAGAAGAAGCAAGCTACTCTACTTGCTCTTGAATCATCAATCGAGACAACATCTCGTGAAATCCTTTCCAAGGCATATACTGAGCACTCAGAGTTTGTTACAGGTAGTCAGCGAGACAAACGAGAGCTCGACAAGCAAAAGATAGAGGAGTATCAAGCCGTACAAAAGAGATTACAAGAGGCAGAATTGGCATGGCAGGCACAACTCGACCAAGATATGGATGCCGTATGTGATGTTTGCTTCGACGGCGAGGTCACTCCTGAGAATCAAATCATATTCTGTGATGCATGCAACGTTGCGGTTCATCAACGATGTTATGGTATTGATCAGATCCCTACTGGAAATTACTTCTGTCAAACCTGTATTCACTTTGAGGTTGATAAGGAGTATCTTGCCGCAAGACGTAGGGCCGGTCCGCCAACGAAGATTACAAGGCATCCAATTATTTGTGAGTTATGCCCTCGAAGGCAGGGTGCATTTGTACAAGTTGACCAAGTGATCAAGGAAGGTGAACGTGAACCAAAGAAGGCCAAGTGGGTTCATGTTGGATGTGCAAAATGGCAGGGAATGAACTACATTGATAATACAACCAAAGATAAGATTGAGGATTTGACAGTGCTCAAGAAATACTTCAAGGCTCAGGGTTATGAATGTTGCCTTTGTAAAGGTAAAATGGGTGCACTTCATCCGTGTCGTGAGGAAGGCTGTGATAAGTTTATGCATTTGACTTGTGCTCGGTCAGTTGGCAAATGCTCTGTTCAGCACGGCGAGAACTGTGATGGCTTTTACGATCCAAATGAGCTTGAGCATGCACCTTGGTCATTGGCCTGTCCAAAGCATTCCGTAGTTGATCCCGAATCAGTCAATGATAAGGTCGTTATCTCGGAGTACAAGCTTCAAAAGATTGCAGAGACGTATCCTCCCGAGCCGGTGCCACCCAAGCCCTTCTACAAGATGAGTGGAACTGAAAGGAACGAGTATTGGTCTGATCAAGAGAGTCTGAAGGAGTTCTTTGAAAAGATGACGACGAGTTTGATCGGGGCCAAGTGCCCAGTATGTGAATTACCAGCAGATCCCAACATTGATAAACGCTGTGACAAATGTGGTATGTTCTCACATGCCGATTGTGCTGATCCAACACGAGGAGATGGTGCAACATGTCTCACATGTAGGTTTAAGGAAGAGCATGTCAATGATCCTTCCTACGAAGAGCCAAAGTGCCACATGTGCGTGCATGGCAACGAGAGTGTTGGTCCTCTTGTGAAGTCATTTGCCAAACCAATGACTATGAAGAAATGGAAAACCAACATGGGACAGTTTCAACGTTCTACCTTTGGCAAGAACAAGTTTGTTCATGCTCTTTGTGGAATGTAAGTACCAAGTCCTTTTGTGTGATGTGCTCATACTTGTACCTTATACTGATGATATGAACTAACATTCCCAATCATTCATTCGTCACAATCCGACAACAGGTGGAATCCAGTATGTAAATCTGAACAGGATGAAGATGGTAATCTACTTATCAATTGCTCCGGATCAGCCATGTCTGATGGTATCCGTCATGTTAGTCATCAATTTCGATGTACCCTTTGCGGATTGTCGAAAGGAGCTAAAGTTAATTGTGCTGAAGATAAGTGTATTGCTCCCGGAGGCAGAAGGAACAAATGCAAGTTTCATGTAACGTGTGCTCGTCAAGCGGGGCTAGAAGTGCAAGTCACTGATGCTTACCGAGGGCAGAATGAGTTCTTGGTAAAGTGCTTCAATCATGTAGACTGTACCTTCGTTTTCCGTGCTCGTCTTGAAGATATGAAAGAGCTTGAGCTTGATCGCAACGGCAAGAAGTTTAAATCTGCTTTACCAATGTCTTGGAGTCATGCCTCCCAGCTCTTCAACTCTGCCATTAACGTTATGCGTACACTTGGTTGGGCGTGGCGATGGGCGGAATGGTGGGTCGAGGAGGGTGATAATTGGGAGCCTCTACTAGAAGATGGGGAGGTTGAAGCGGAAATGACAGATGAGCAGCTAAAGAGAGTAGATAGTGATAAGTATAGTCGCTGTGATGACGCGAGGAAGTGCCGACTTGCTGCATTTGGAGCAGCACTGAGGAATCGTGATTATGATATTCAAGATGGTGACGATCAGGAGCCATTGGAAAGGGCATTGACTGCAGTTCTTAGTATCAAGAGCTTGTGTGGTCCTTTGAAGAAGAAGGAAATCGAGTTCTATGTCACTTGGTTGGGATTGGCATACCGTTCCAAATCTCCACTACTTGGTTTCGGGAAGGACAAGGTTCAAGTTGCTGAAGATCTTTTCTGTGTTCATCAGTTTGATTCGTCTCCGAAGTATATTCTCGGGACAAGACCACTTCCTGGCAAGATTGTTCCACAAAAGGGAGTATTCGAGCCTACAGTTGTGGAAACCGATGACTTTATGAGGGATGCGATCTCTCTTAGTCCACCAAAGAAGAAGAGGAGGAATCTCAGTGAGGGGGCACCGGATGATAATGAAGGCGAGTAGGCATGATAGTAAACTAGTACATTCTAAAGCCAAATTATCCTGCTATCAAGTGACATTGTATTCACGTAGACTGTACGATCATTAGAACGGCAATCCAAAGAGCAAAAAGTAGCCAAGCCAACCTCCGACGGGATACTCCGAATAAAATAAAGGGTGAAAGGATACTGAAAATGGTATCCTTCAAATCACTAAAGATCATTATTTCTGACGGATTTGTAGGGACGCGACGATTGCTCATACTTCACAACCAATAGGCTCATAAATGAGGTTCTCCCCATCTCTTCTTGGTATTCTTCTTCGTAGTTCCGCTAGTACATACGCCGGTGCCTTCTCTTTAAGCAAAGCAACTGCAACTCATCTTTCCCCATCAACAACACAATTTTCTTTAAACATACGTGGAGGATCAACATCATCATCATTAAACATGGCAGCTGAACGTCCCTTCAATACATGGACATTTGATAAACATTGTGAGACAATGGATTGGTCTCCTACTCCAGAGGCATCACTTACTGCAATCTCTGCAACTGATGCATCTACTGATGACGCAGATTTGATCATTCTTGGTGTATTGGCTCCCGAGAAGGACGAGGACGCCGACGATGAAGAAGATAAGGAGCTGGATCCCATTGTTTTCACTGGCAAGGCTAAAGAGATTGATGATAGTTTGGGCGGTGCATTAACTGAATTGGCTGCTGAAAACTCAAAGGTATGTGATAAGAAATGCATATCATATGTGCACAGATTTTCTTTGCAAATCGGTAATAAACATTATATTGCAAATCGGTACCTTCTTACACTATAACATCTCTCTCTAATCAACAATAGGCATTTCAGAATGGAGTTAGTGCTGGTTCAATGTCTCCTGTCATGCGTATAGCATCATCATCTGGATCTAAGAGATACGCACTCTTGGGATTAGGTGCCTCCTCCGATAAAGATATTGAATCTACAACAATCATGAAGATTGGAAGTGCTGTAGCATCGGCATGTCATGATCAGAAGAAGGTATCATCATGTAATGTTGTTCTACCTTCCAAGATTGAGGGTGATGATGCATTGAAGGACTTTTCTACAGCATTTTACTCAAGTTTGTATGCCGACAAGTAAGTGTGGACCATGTGTTTATTGTGTACATGAGAGAAACAATATCATACAACTGTGCTAATTGTATTCTTCTACTCATTCAGCCGTTATCGTACCGGGAAGAAGGTTGAGATTAAAGCAGAAGATGTAAAGACTGTAAAGCTCTTGATGGAAGGTAGTGTTGGTGATTCAGCAGCAATTACCACTGGTCTTAACTTGGCTAATGGATGCTCACTTACCAAAGATATTGTTAATGCTCCACACAATGTACTCAACTCGGAAAGTTTGGCTGATACTGCCAAGCGTATTGCCAAGGAAAGTGGTGGAAGTATTACATGTGAAATCTTGGGTAAGAAGGAATGTGAAAAGAGAGGCATGGGTGCCTACTTGGGAGTTGCCAGGGGAAGTGAAACTGATCCACAGTTTATCCATCTTACATACAAGCCTAGTGGTGAAATCAAGAAAAAGGTTGGCATCGTAGGGAAGGGTTTATTGTTTGATACTGGTGGATACAACATCAAAACTGCAATGATGGAATTGATGAAGTTTGATTGTGGTGGTGCAGCAGCTGTGTTAGGAGCTGCCAGGGCTGTTGGCGATATTAAGCCTGATGGTGTTGAGGCACACTTTTGTGTAGCCGCATGCGAGAATAGTAAGTTCAAGATTATGTGCATATGATGTGTTCTTTTATGTTGTCAAATACTCATATCATTTCATATATCACAACACTAATCTCTTATCACAGTGATCAATGCCAAGGCTATGGTACCTAGTGATATTCTAACGGCTAGCAACGGGAAGACTATTGAGGTCTTGAATACAGATGCCGAGGGGCGATTGACACTTGCTGATGCATTGGTATTTGCTGATAAGGAGTGTGGGTGTGAAAGCATTATTGAACTGTCAACCTTGACGGGTGCATGCATGATCTCTCTTGGAAAGAAAGTATGTGGTGTTTGGTCTGACGACGATGACTTAGCAGCTGATCTTGCTGACATCTCAAAGCAAACTGGTGACAAGTCGTGGCGCATGCCAATGGAAAAGGAGTACAAGGAAGAGCTCAAGAGCAAGATTGCTGATATGACAAACTTGGGAGGTCGTTATGGAGGTGCCATCACTGCAGCCTTGTTCCTTACCGAGTTTGTGGATCCTAAGAAACCTTATGCTCACATTGATATTGCGGGTCCTGTCTGGGACGATAAGAGTGGAGCTACAGGCTTTGGAGCCAAGCTCGTCACTGAATGGGTGAGCAGGTCAGGCAAATAGAGTATAGATATGGTATGTAGCTGAGAACATCTGTAATTAAATAGAGAGATGAATCTAGAACTAAGGCAGCCTTACAACCTTTATTGCCTACAATTCTGCTATTCGCCACCCACATACAGCCCTTACATAAGAGTAGGCTCTTCTTTTACAATGCCATTAACAGCTCACCTCTTGTCTCACTTTGAAATGAAAAAGGATACCCTTTGATAAACTTACAATTACTGAAAATGGCACACGGATGGCTGCGCTCCACTCTAGAATCATAATCATACAATACATAATAACTTCATAGCGACACGCAGACTGTACTTCTCTAGGATATTGATTTATATCACATATCGGAGTTTATTGGAAGTTTTAAATGGTCTAAATAGTAATAATGAAGACTTCATCACTCAATATCAAATCAGCAATACAAACCTTTATTCTCCTATCATGTATAAAGTGGCTACTTATACCTTCATATCGATCTACTGACTTTGATGTACATCGAAACTGGCTAGCCATTACACATCATTTACCTTTGTCTGAATGGTACTTTGATAATGTCAACTCAACAACAGTACATACACTTGATTATCCACCATTATTTGCCTTCTTTGAAAGTTCATTGAGTAATAATTACATTACCAATTCATTATTGGAGAGTGGTTGGTTGGATAGTAGATGTTTAGAGTTACTACCCGATGACAATAATAGTCCATCTGATCAATGTGTAAAATTTCAGAGAGCTACAGTTATACTAAGTGATGTAATATTATTCATCGGAGCATACCTTGCTACACAATCCATGTCAATGTTGGGTGAAGAAGGATGTGGTAGAGCTTCATCATACTTTACATTTCTACTCATTGTTTCCAATCCTGTTTTGCTAATGTTAGACCATGTGCACTTTCAATATAATGGTGCACTATTGGGATTGCTAATGATATCTATTTCATGTATGGTTCAAGGAGGATCAATACAAAATGATCAAAGATGGGAGCTACTTAGTGCTGGTTGTTTTGGATTACTGTTAGCAGCGAAGCATCTATATCTAATCTTAGCACCGCTATACTTCTTCTATTTACTGAGACGGCATTGTTTCATTGCGGAGACAAAAGAAGACACACTACTGATATCGTTTTCATTGAAAAGACTATTAATACTTGCAATGGTAACATTGGTTTGTTTCTTGGGACCATTCATACCATTTATAATGCAATCTGATCCTGTGGGACAAATGCAACAAATAATGAGTCGTCTATTTCCATTTGGGAGAGGGGTAAGTTGTCTCTTGTTCTCGTATATACTTTACTTCTCAAATCTCATCACTAATGCATGTTTGCTATATCTTAGGTGGTGCACGACTACTGGGCTGCAAACATTTGGGCACTGTACTTGTTTGCAAGTAGAATAGCAACATTTGTTTTGCGAAAGGTGCTAATACCCACCGATATCCGTGCTGTACTAGAAGCCTCCATTCCCTTTCCAGAGCCATCGCCATCACTTGTAGCTGCTTTACTGCTGATTGGGATATATCCAGGAGGTATAAATATGGCCTGGAAGGTAGGTAAATGGTCACTAGAGAAGCCACTATGTAATCCTGGAAAGTTCTTTATTCATGCAGTTGTATTCTGTGCCCTATCTGGCTTCATGTTAGGGTATCATGTGCATGAGAAAGCAATCATGACGGCTATCATACCATTGACTTTACTTGCAACCAATACTCGTCAGACTGCACGATTATTTATTCGCACATGCGCATTTGGAATCTTTGGAATACTTCCGCTGCTATTTCGAGTAGAGGAATTGCCGCTCAAAGTGATGTTATACATATGTTGGATATCTGGTGCAATCTATGGACTGGAAAGGATACATTATGATGATGAAAAGAGAAGTGTTCTTTCAACAGTGGACTACTTTTCATTTGCCATATTGGCATCCGTACTTATATTTATGGAAGTCATACATCCAATAATATTCATGCCGAGTGGGAGATTAGAATTCTTACCATTAATGATGACCTCCGTCATCTGTGCAATTGGTTTGATATGTTGCTGGTCTGAGTCCTTAAGTGCCATGTATTTTGGTGCAGTGAAAGTAGCTTGGAGATAATCATCTACTTTAGAAGTATCAGTTCATATCATACCCCAAATAAATTGTACTTTCCTCCTCCATCTTTCCTTTTGCGCTTCTGATTATTCTAGTCCACTTCTCCAATACTGGATCTATATCATTAGTCATCAATGTACCACAACCACCCCAAACTAATCGATCAGGTATATCCTTCAACTCTTCTCCCACATATCGTACCTCCTTAAAACCAGCTGTTTTATAATATCGTATCAATCGTTTATGTTGAAACTCTGCATCATCAATTGCAAGGAATTCAACTTGCTTACATCCACTTTCTTTCCCATGTAATAAACATACAAATGCAATTAATAATCCTGGACCAAGGAATGTACCGCCACCACTAAATGCTTCCTCTCGTGCTCGTGCTGAGTTTAATGCAGTTTTGAATATCTCCATTTTGTCGGCGTGTAGTATGGAACCAGTTGGTCTAATAAAGCCCTCAATGTATCCTAATATATTGTCTGGTTCATTTTTTGATATGGCTACACCACGATATCCTCTTGTTACACCATTCGTTGTAAATTGCAAATCTACTCCATTGTTTAATGCAAATGTTGTAATCTCTTCAATGTCTGCAATTGATGATGAAGAAAGATGTGTTTTTATTATTGTTGGTTTTGATATCGATGACAGTGGTAGGCTTGTAAAAGCCAATGTCATCGATCTTAATGTGCATAGTATGGATAATAATAATACTAGCCGATTCATTATATTGTTGTTGTTGTTGATAGGAGAGAGATAATGATGGAGAGATAGTACTGACTACTGACGCGATTATTATGAGATTAATCACGAAAAACGACCAAAGTAGTATTTTCTTAGTGGACACACAGTAAATTATGGGAAATTTTAGATACCTCCCCGTGATCACAATCTCGGACTGGTAACAAAGGCTTGTTTGAAGACATGTGACTCAGACGGGATACCCCAGAGCAGATCTATCAAGTGCACCGACATCTGTCTTAACTCTCACCAAGAGTTAGAAGACCATAGCGGCTGTGATACGATATCCTCAACTAAGGTTAGATTGCTCGAGAGAACTTCTAGGTATCACAATACTAGAATTCCACGATATCGACAGGAAGAGGATAGAGGATCAGTCAGAAGGAAGTCAGAAGGATTAGTCATGGTGCTGAGCTGAGCAATTCTGGGCGAGGTAGAACTGTATAGCCATTGGATAGAATTGCAAAGCAGTGCATTAGAGTGCTGATAAGGAGATGCTAGTAAGTGAGTAGGCTCTCTCTTTGTACTGGGGTACATGATTATAGATGTTGGTAGATGTTGTTCTTCGTCTGTCTGTGGCCAAACTACGTTGCAGTACAGATATGGTCAGCAAAAATGGTTTTGACACGGCCCATAATTCGTGTTGTCTAGACAAGCAATGATGGTGGCCGTCTGCTAGTGGGGTGTTGATATCTGCCCAACTCGGTGTCACCTAAGCTGATCGGTAGAAGGATCTCCCATTCAACACTGCAGATGGCCGGATAGGCATACTCCCGGGCGTAGAGTATATCCAGCCATTGTTCTTTTTCGCCCACCCACAAAAGTGAGGATATCGGAGGGTGAAAAAACGACCGAGAGTAGTGCCCACATCACAGTAAGATAAAATACCACCAATTTTTGTTAGTGCTCTCGCAATAAAATTCTAGAAAAACGACCGGTATCCTTTATAATTCACAAATCACCCTCGAAACTACTAAAACAATGGCCTACTGCTTCTTTGCTCCGATACTACATAACTACAAGTGCTAGAGATATGGCATTATACCAACGTACTCTCGATATGATCGTCCTAGATCTGCTGGCGCGCGATATATGTTATCCATCGTACATGCATCACTAGACTGCTCCGAAGTTGATGTGCATCGTGGTTGCAAGATATCAATTACTCGAGCGTTGGCGTATCATACAGAGTAGAGAAGTGTTGTAATATACCCCTACGATTGCTGTTGATTCATATTATAGTTAAGTTG
>Ga0214477_100825_pt1 | contig 19285 bp, 17 predicted proteins | sample M1_20Mar14CPVII9_FD_165058 | JGI IMG/M metagenome (GOLD analysis project Ga0214477, IMG submission 165058) | Marine eukaryotic communities from Monterey Bay, California, United States - M1_20Mar14CPVII9sort6BwellC16 | ecosystem: Environmental > Aquatic > Marine > Unclassified | place: USA...
AAAAGGCTGGCGTGAACGAGAACAGTTGTGGAGGTTGGATCAAAGAACCTCTGAAAGGGGTGATCCTGAATTATTGGAAAGAAAATCCCAATGTACAAAGTCATGGCTCGGCAATGTTCATGTAGACTCATCATCAAGGCTTATTGATGAGAGAATATGTAGTTCATCATTCTCTATTACTATTACCTTTTCCTAAGTACAAAACAAGAACCACAAACACTTTTTACAATCATATCATCTCTTGGCCCTCAAATATCTATTAAACTCATCATATGCCGCACCTAAATCATGTGTCAATTGTCTCTTAGGGAATCAGAAGTTAATTCCACACATAGGTCACAATCATATCCAAGAAGAGAGGGAGGTAGGGGGGTTAGCATTTGGTAGTATAATTGCAAAATCATATCATATGCACAAGTCAACACAATCCACGGCCAAGGAGTATGTCGTCTTGATCACTGGTTTCACAATCAGAACACAGAATGCACAAATCAACGACGGTGGTCAGTGACCAATGTGCACAATTAACTTCTACTTACCTTATCATCTTCATCTATCATATCCACAGCTCTAAGTGCATTTAACTTTTCTAACCACTTGCGTATCTTATCATTAGGTGAAAAGTCATTTGGTGTATCTGGTAGCTGAATTAATGCATTCATCAAATCACTCAACAGTGGTTGTAACTCGTCTACCGCTCTTTGATCCAAGTTCACGGCATCCATTGCAGTAATGAAATGTTGTACAGTTTCGGCAACTGTTATTGCCACATTAACATTATTACCACTACTTGATGTCTTAACGTGTTCGGGTACACCAATTCTTAATAATCTATCTGCAGCTCGGGGACAATCCATTTGATATACTTTCATGAAAGTTTCAGTTGTCATTCCATCCTTTTTACCCAACGCTGCCTTCTCGGCTATCTTAAATTGTGATAGTAATTTGTTACATTCGGTACTATATTCAGCTTGTGTTATCGCATCTTGTGCATAGGCACGTTCGAGATGTTCTGTTGCAATTATAATTGTGTATAGATCTCCCATATTCTCGTATGCAGTACGCTCTTTCCTTGAAGAATAGAGTTCAATTTCAGGTAGAGAGTCATCAATTGCCGCGGGGTATTTAGTACTACTGCTCCACATTATTGTTAGTTTTTTCTTGTGTTGATTGTGCTATGTTGCACAGAAGAAATACTACCGTACACAATTGCAATATTAGCTACGATTCGGTTTAGGTATTGGTTGTTGTCAGTTTGTTTAAACAGTGTGGTACTTGTTAGGAGTTGTTAGGTATATTGTCGCCGCCTTACCTATTGTTTTGGATGTTATTTTTGAACTGCGTTTGTCGTGCACAATTGCAATGAATGCTGTAATAAAATTTACAGAACTTGCAAGTAATTGAATCAACCGCTTTCCTCTAGCACTTGAAGACCCTTTTGGTAATCCTCTTGTGTTATGGCTAGAGGCGCTGCTTCATTCTGCCTGGCTGGTGATATCAACACCTACTGACTTGAGACTTGAGTGAGTACTATAAAGCAGTTCAGTGCAAATTTTAAGGAGCACTTGCACTTATTTTGCACTCTCTTTGTGCTCGAGTAGGCTGTGGGTTTAGTGTGCGTGGTCAATCGGTGTTTGTAGGAGTTACTATCAAATAATATACAAATACATCACTCATCTGTTGTTCGGGTTGTAGATATTGAGTGCAGTAGTGGCGGTGTGGCGGTATTGTATTAGAGATTTGATTCAGAAAACAAAGAGAGTTGCACAGAATACAAAGTATAACGTTACGTAATCTGAGCTGGCCATCTATTGTATAAAGACTCTTTCATTTAACATATACCTGTAACAAAAGGAAGATAAACATACCTCACATATCAAAATATGAATATATCTAAAATACCAAAAGGGCCCGCGGTAGTGTTGGGAGTAACAACATCAATAACACTATATGCCATATTTTATAGTCATTATCAACAAGTTAGTGACAAAGCAGTTATGCGTGCGGGCGTTGAAAGAGATAAGGAACGTATACGTATGAAGAAAAGGGAAAGAAAGGAGGCTGACAATAAGTAGATTGCGTATCAACTAAATGAAGATGAAGATATGAACACATGATGTGTGCAACATGTTTGAGGGCTACTTACAACCAACTTCAAACAAGTTGGATACAAATAGATGGAGTTACTATTTTATATTTACAAACCTAAAATGCTGGATAGTGCTTGCTGTTTAATATGAAATCACAAAGCAGCGGCAAGCCAATTGACAAATTGATGAGATCCTCACAGCCTATACAAAACATTATTGCCACCTATGCCGCCTTTGGTACCCAATCTTTCCTACTTTACAATGCAACGAGAACAACAATATAATCAAGTTAGTGCTAAATAAGATGGAATAAAAATTTGGTATGAAGTAATAAACAACTCACTTTAGATTCGGGGATACGTCAGCTTGATCATCCGTGGGTGTGGCATCATCTTCTTTGGTATTGTCTACCTTCTCTTCGTGAACATTCCAACTCTCTAGCAACTTCTGCCTTTTTGGCTGGGGTTCTTCTAGTCCAGAAGATTTTTCTTCAGAAAAGGTTGGTGCTTTGATAGGTATATTTGTTGGTATTATGGGTGAATACAATCCATCAGCGCCGCCACTAGATGAGGACAGTCGCTTACCACCTGATCGGATAGACAGTATAGAAGCATATCTGCCTTTAAACTTTCCGTGATGACTTTTGGTAGTCATTGGCTCGGTATCACCGTCATGCAATCGTCGCCACATACGACGAAAGAAGTCCTTCTATGAGCCTCGGGGTAGCATTTGCATTTGATCAGCGTGCCGACTCTTGAGAACAAGCAATGCATCCTTCACATTATCAGGGCAATGTTTACACTTGAGGACATGGTTTGGTATCTCAGCAAAGCTATTAGCCAGTCGATTTACATTTGACCAGAAGAACTTGCGAGATGAAGAGGCGTCAATGCAATGGATGCACTGCAAACCACCGTATCCAATGTTGATGTTCTCTCTCTTCCCACCCCGTGTCATTCGATCTTCATCGGAGAAGCGGCAGACGACAAGCTGCTGCATCATATGATAGAAGTAGTCGGTTAGTGGACCTGCGTCTGACTTATCAATAAGTGCTTTCCCGATGTCTGAGCCTTGAATTAAAGGTCGAACATTGTCGTTGGTCTTCTTGGTCAGTAAGTCTATAGCTGCCCGGTAAGTGACATCATCAGTAGGACGGCTTATTGGAGAGGTCAGTACTGATGATTGCCCAGGAGAAAGTATCTCTGGGAACTGCTGATTTTGCGTTGGTCTCGTCGTCAAAGTATTAGGAGGGTGTTCAAGAAATGGATACTGATGATGAGGTTGATGAGGTTGGGTGCCATCTCCAAATCCTTGTTGAACTAAATGACCACCCACACGCCGACGACTTGAATTGGATTGAGGGTGATACACTCCGGGTGGATCTTCTTGACGTTTGTTTGTTGGTTGATTCACTATGTAGGAATGTACCTTCTCTTGTCTGGTGAGCTGTGGTGGTTGCATAGCAAAGGAACTCTGTTGAGTGTGTTGAATAGCTTGGGCTATATCTCTCAAGCCTGTGGATATGGCTTGTTGCTCGGATATACTCGTATCTTGATTGGACTGTTGCTGTTGTGGAACAGCGGGAATATTACCAGGATTTAGACCTGGACAGAATCGTAAATGCATATCCACAAAGTGATTTGGGGGTGGTTGGGATGCTAACCAGAAATAGTTCCCTCCTCGATAATGTGGTGGTATATGTTGACAGTGCCGACAAACCCAGGCGGCATATCCGTCGAATACGAAGGGATAGTCAGTAAGCATATCTTCAGGATCTTGCGAATTTGTTATAGAGATGGCAAGTGAGGTGTGTTGATTATTGGTATGCATTCTTCTGCTTGTGGTGAAGAGGATTGTCTAGATTTATGAGGTGAATGTTGCAAGCCCTGGACACACACTCGTGCATATGGTAAATGGTGGAAGAGTAAACACAGTTATGAAACTGAGCCATTCTTATCAACATGACATTTTAGTATCTTGGGATGCGAACCTAGATTAATATAAGGCCACCACATGCATATATAACCATGTGGATGTCGGTATGTCTTTGTTTTTGAGACGATCCGACGTCTTGTCTATTCATACTCCGATGTCTAGGAGTAAGTAACGAATCACAAATCTTCAATAGAGTTCCTGATCACAGAGACATTGTGCAAATCCCTAATCACTAACCTTTAGAATCTATTCTTTTACATACAGCCTTTATCATTAGCATCAATCTTGTCAATGTATAGTCAAGACATTGCTCTTGCTTCTTTTGCTCCAATCTCAAAAGATTAAGATACCATGGGTGGTATCCTCAATTGCTACACCACTCATTTCTCTCCCCAGTAATAACTTTACTTCTATTACACCTATGTACTGCCCTCTACTATCCATTGCATTGTTGTTATTGGGTGTTGGGGAGGTGTTGTAATGATGATACTGAGATCCTAGGAACTAAGACGATACGTTAGGTATACCCAGAGGTCATATCTTCTGCATTTTTATCCGATGAGGATATCAACTCCAGAATTACACTCTTCTTCCAATATACTAAAAAGCCCAACGACATACATCCTTTTTATATTAGCTCTCCTTGGTGGTATTGTTTATTCAGCTAATATTAGATTTTGTTAGCAGTTCATCAACATCGTCATCACTTTCTTCTGTCAAAGAGGATCGTGTTCCAATAATAATGAAGAAGCAATACATCATAACTAAGTTTGAAGTATCGGGTAGAGTTCAGGGTGTATTTTTTCGTAAGAGTACCAAGGAGAAAGCCGATGAATTGGGTATTTGGGGATGGGTAAGGAACACTGCTCGGGGTACTGTGGAAGGAGAATTCGAGTATGTAATTGCACAATCTACAATTGATGATGAGATAGAATCACACCATGAAACATTTCGTCATTGGTTTATGCAATATTGGCTCGCCGCATTCCAAAATAGATAATTGTACATTTGGAGAGAAGATCGTATCTGATCAACAAACTTATGATATATTTAGAGTTGCAAAAACTAAGCGTTAAGTATAGATAGGCAGTAGATGATAAGATCTATCACTATCAGACGATAGATGGCTTGATGTGTTACACAACAGTAGAGGTAAGCTGTATAAGCAACGCTTTCAACTCTAAGATATTTATTGTAAAGACTTAATGATATGAAAATCAGGCAGTTAGTTTTAATGAACTCTATTACATAGCTCTGATCATTGTAGAGTCGGTCCTCATGGTTGGAAGAGATATGCTGGCCGATCAACACTATACTTCAACTTTGTATATGTTAACATATAGACTATCAGTCAAGTTATGCAGCTTTAGGTATCCAATCGCTTCTGAAAGAGAGAAGAGTACAAGCAGCAATGTGGTCAGTGATTTGATTGTATTGAAGCAAGAATAAAATAAAAATATGATCAACTTACTCACTTTGGATTTCCAGGGTCTTCTGGAGAATTGATTGGTGAAGGAGGAGAACTTAGTTCGTCTGCCATCTTCCCCGCTGGATCTTGCTGACCTGGTAATTCATTGCCGGCTGGCGCATCTTGCTGGGGTGTATCCTCAGATAGACCTGAAGGATCTCTACTAATCTTTTTACGTTTGGACTTTGGAGTAGCAGCCTTCTCTTCTTCATCTCCGGCAGTTGCAGAAGATTTCCTCTTAAGTGAACTCTTGACGGATGTCGACGATGCTCGTATGGAAGCGCCTCGTTCAGGAGCTGTACCCGGGGCATCACGTTGCATAGGGGGACTAGTAGTAGATGACCGTGAACGGATGGTAGAAGCGGGTTGGAAGCCGGCGGTAGACAATGCCATAGGCTTACCACCTGCACGAATACCATTATCTTGAGTATCAAAAAGACCCAAGGCCCTTGCGGCTTGAACATAATATCTTCTCAAAACAGAGCTCAAACTTGACGATCCTGTACCCAATTTACTTGCCGTTGCCTTGAGGTCCTTGGGAAGGTTCTCACAGTTCTCAAGGTGCAGTCGTTGGAACTCTCGAACAGCCTCGTAAATACCACTGATAGAGTATGGATATGACACAGCAGCACCTCGTGCACCTCCTTCAGCCATGGCACAATGAACACATCGAATCCCCACTTGGCCAATCTTGATGGGATACTTTCGATCAGCGGCGGCATTATCCATATCTATCTGCTTGGAACTAAAGACTTCAATGTTATTTCTAACAAAGCAATCCATATCAGATAACCAATCCTTGTCTTCGGGGATTGCAAGAAGGACTCTTTGATCAAGAGGAACTATCTGCTCGGGACTACCATCGCCTTCCTTTGCCTGGGATTCTAACATCTTGGCTGACTTGGCAAGCAAACTAGCGGCGGCAGGTGCATTGATTTTGGGAGACTTCAAAGCAGCTTCAGCAGCGATAGCGGCAGCTGCGGCCTTGGCTCTGGCCTCAGTAGTTGGTGGAGGTGGTTCTCTCCCTCTCGAAACTTGATCCTTAACTGGAGTTAGTTCAGTATCACCATCGTGCAATCGTCGCCACATACGACGGAAGAAGACTTTCTGAGAACCACGGGGTAGCATTTGCATCTGATCAGAATGCCTTCCCTTGAGGGCGAGGAGTGCATCCTTCATATTATCAGGACAATGTTTACACTTGAGGACATGACTCGGGATCTCAGCAAAACTATTTGCCAATCTATCCACCGTTGACCAGAAGAATTTACGAGCTTGTGGAGCCTCGATGCAGTGGATACACTGCAAACCACCATATCCAATATTGATATTCTCTCTCTTCCCACCTCTAGTCTTGCGATCCTTCTCAGAAAAACGACAGACAACAAGCTGCTGCATCATATGATAGAAATAATCAGTCAACAGATCGGCATCAGACCGCTCAATCAACCCTTGTCCAATATCAGTACCTGGGATTTCTGGCCTTGCCATATCTCTTGTCTTCTTAGTCAAGAATTCGATCGCTGCCCTGTATGTGACATCATCAGTGGGACGACCTTTAGGTGATGCTTTACTCGTTCCTGGCTTCTTCCGTTTCTTACCACCTGGTGTCTTCTCTCCTTTTTTACCCTCAACGGGAGATGGTGATGGTCGCAACTCAGCACTGCCACCAGCTTCCATCAGATATGGATGATATGGATACTGAGATGAATCATGATATTGACTGCCACCGCTTGGTGCTCTGGGCTGGTGTAGTGTAGGACTCGTCCCCGGTGGGTCTTGACCACGTGACGTCTCTTGAATGTCAAAAAGATTCAACAACTGAGATTGTTGTCTCGGCTGCTGGATGGGATATGGAATAAGATCTCTACTCATACCACCAGCTTGAGACGGTGGAAGATTAGCAGGAGGGGGCATATTACCAGGATTTAGACCCGGACAGAATCGTAAATGCATATCCACAAAGTGATTTGGGGGTGGTTGGGATGCTTGCCAGACGTAGTTCCCTCCGCGGTAGTAGGGTGGGACGTGTTGACAGTGCCGACAAACCCAAGCGGCATACCCATCAAAGAGAAAGGGGAACTCACTGAGTGTCCCTCCTCCTTCTGACGAATCTTGTTGAGCAGCAGCAGATGTTGCTACCAACTGTCTTTGACCTTGCGGCCTGCCTAGTGGTGTATTAGATCCTATGTAGTTATATTGAAAAGAAGGAAGGAGATGATAAGGTGAGTTGAATAAAGTCAAGGGTACATTGGTAAGGAAAGAAGAAGATGAACAACATACCTGATCCATGATCTCTGCCGTCATCCGCCGATCCAGAGGTGGTACTACTCCTTCTCTTAACTCCAGCCTGAGATGGGGCCATTGGACTTTGATCAGCTAATGATCCAGGCCTAGTCTCATATTGCAGAAGTGGATCATCTTCATTAACAGATGGTAACATTGATGAACTGCCTCCTCCTCCTCTTCCTTGACTTTGCTGCTGCTGCTGTTGTTGCTGTCTCTGTTGTTCGCGTTGAATTTCCTGCTGCTGTAATAACTGCAACTGCTGTTGCATAGCCTGTTGTGTAGCCAATTGTGATTGTAACGTACTTAATTGTGGATTACCCCGTCCCCTTAATGATATTGGAGTTGGTTGTATCCCACCCAGATTGTCTACTAATCTATCCATACCACTACTACTTCCACCACCATGAATTGCCCCAAGATGACTAGTTGCTGCTGATCCACGTAGTATATTGCCCCCCTGTTGCTGCTGCTGTTGTTGCTGTTGAGGAGTGGGTGCACCAGAACTTGAACCAAATGATGCCGCGGTAGTTAATGGAGTTTGGCCAAAGGCACTAAATGCCCCTCCTCTTTCCCCTCCTGGAGTCCGCTGCTGTTGTTGTTGATGTTGTCGACCCATCCCCGCCGCTGCCATGGCACTACTAAGCCCTCCAGGGGTGTTGGCCAATTGTCTTAGTAATTCAGCAGAGAATGAAGATGCTGCAGCACTGCCACCAAATAGAAGTGAAGAATCTCCCGGAGCGGGTGGATATTGAGGAGTAGCATTGCCTCCTCTTCCCTGCTGTTGTGCTGCCTGTTGCTGTTGTTGTTGAGCTTGATATAAAATTTCTTGTTGAAACAAGGCCTCCTGCTGTTGTTGTAGTGATGGTTGCATGGGATACTGCCCTCCTTGTCCAGTAGATGGGGTTCCTCCTCTTCCTTGATTGAATGGATGGGAAGGCAGTTGCGGTTGCTGTTGTTGCTGTTGTCCACTACCTGATAACTTTCCACTCTCCTCTTCATCACTATCATCTTGTGATGATTTCCTCTTCATATCGTCGTCGTCGTCGTCACGTTTACTTTCGGGGGGAGGTGATGTTGGTATTGGTTTATTCAACTGTTGATGACGGGAGCCAGGGTCCATTGACTTCTTATCTGTAGGTTGAAATGGAAGAGGTGGTAAATCTCTTGCAGCAGTTGATTTGTCGAACTCTTCCTACAAAGGATATAATACATAGAGGTTATAAGATGGAATGAGATTTTAGATATTGATATAATAATGTGAATAGGGCATGGAGAAATAATAACAGATGTATTTCATACGATATCAATTCCAACATCCTGCCTCTTATGTGCATCACATCAATTTATTTCTTACCTTTGTCACGACTTTTTTATGTGATGCAGGTGATTCTACAGTAACCCGATGGACTACTGTTGCATCTGGGTGCATTTCTTCACTAATTTTTATTATATGTGTTGTGTTGTTTGTTGTTCGCCGCTGTTAGAACAATAGCGCCCAGAGGTGGCCAAATTCTCTTATTGACCAGTTATATCCAAACTGCCTACTTATGCTATTGCCGTTAGTGTATTGCCGATATACCCACTGATTAGTATGTGTAATAGGCAGAGAATTGTTGTGTTCGAGGATGGCAATTATAACGTGTAGTAATCGTTTTTGGCAATATTATTTTTGAGCAGTTGATAATAAGTTGAAATGTCTAATTTCGATATGATTGGGTATGTTTCCCACCACTCGTGTATGATTCGCCGCTACTCTATTATTTACGAACCCCAATTAGATTTCTCTTTTGTATTATGTCAATACAGTTACTCGGAGAGAGTTATCAATGTGCATAAGATAGGCATGCTATTAGATGCTATTGCAAAAACTAACTGATTTTCTTTGTGAGTAAGATACCTCTAATATATTGTTCTTATTGTGTTATTGTTTGAGATGCTATGCTGCTACACTTGATGCACGAATTATTTACCAATGAATTGCAATAAACAAGCAATCATTCAGATGCACCTCAATACCCTCCAGAGACTCTTAATAGACTTTACATAGACCAGCTATTAAAATGAGGGTGGTCGTTAAAGCGATACACATAGTAACGGAAGATACCTGTTGTCACTTTAACTTTCTTGTAAATTATGTTCTTCGAAAGACCATTACATCTGCTGAGAATACATTTACTTATTGCTAAATTCAAACCGTTATATCAGTCTCTCTTTATTTTTCGTTCAGAGCAGCAGAATGGCTGTCGTATCAAACCACTGCCGACAATACTGCCGAGGTAAGAAAGAAAGTTAAATACCATGGGTTCGCCTGAATACAATTTGTACAGATTACATAATACCTTTAAATTAACTCAATGTTGGGGTTAAAGATATTGTATTACTCCAAGAGGGGCCCTTTATGAAAAGTGTGTTTAGTGTGTGGATGAGTAAGAATGCATTTAAGTTGTGATAATGTGGTTGAGTAAGAATGTATTAAGTTGTGATGAAGCACTGCACTGGAGACGAAACCATATTTCTACTCTCTATTTCAGAAGGATGACATGCTCATATCTTGTGCACATAATATAAATATATATTATGCATATGATAAGACCATCACAAGATCTTGCGTTTGTGTCCATGAGAAGCATGATAGTCTAGGGCTCGTAAAGTTCTCATCTCCAACTCCTTGTTCACATGAAACAGTTCAGCTTTGTGGGTAGCTTTGATTTCGTTTCATCGCCAAATAATGGCCGTCAATTCTTATTGATCAATTTTTGGGTTGGTTGGCAAACGGAAATTTTCAAGCAACAAGGAGACATCGATCATTCCTCTCCTATTGTGCCCTACATACTACAGACCCCCTATTCGATATCACATACTAATACTCGGCGTAGATGACAATATATCATCTCTTGGATTCAGCGGAGCAACAAAACATATCATAATACTCGATATAACTCAAAAGTTATATGTACAAATATACACAATCATCAATATTTTAAAACGCTGCCGTCATCGTCCAAAGAGTAATAAATAGTAATATGACAATGGCATCATTATCAGCAGCAGTACTAGCTATAACAATATCTAGCTATCTAACCACGTCGTTAGTTGTTACCTCGGCCGCCGCCGCCGCCACTTCATTTAATAATAGCAAACCACATCATCATCATTCATCAGCTAATCGCCGCCGCACTAATCACCAACAGCACTCGACTACTGACCATAGAAAGAAATTGCTATCACGCTACAATAATAATGATCTTAATACGCCATCAATAGCAACAAGAGGCAGTGGTGTGAAGAAGTCTTCAAAACTTCATCGACAACAATATCAAAAATTTAATGACCAACAACAACAATATGATGAACGAAGTGATAAAGAGAATAATAAGAGATTATATGCCCAACAACAGAAAAAGACAGCTCAACATCAACAATATTATTATAATGGTGGTGATTCTAATAATAGTAATGTTGATGTGAACGATAGGCCGCCGCAGCAGCAGAATGAACAGCCAGAAGAAGAGCGACTAACAACAACAATTTATAAATCTACAAAAACTGAACAAACAAAATCTCAATATGATACTAAAATAACACCACCGCACTGGGCTTTCAATAATAATAACATAGAAGACGAAGATAGTAGTAGTGATTATGATAAAAGAAGAAGTAGTAGACAACAAAAGCGTGGATTGGAACATGAGGATAATCCACAGTGCAGTAAGTTTTGTAAATGTGTGTGTTTTTTTTATTACTGATCTCTCTCACCATTCTATCATACTCTCATTCAACCTAACCATACAAACGATACAATACAATACAATACAAACAATAGTGATAACAACACAAGTAGATGCAACCGCCGCAATCTCTCAAATATTACAATCCCCAGATAATTCACTACAACTACGTAACATCACATCATCGTCACATGCCTGTTATGCTTCCTTTACTAATGGTCATTCCATGGGTACATTACTCGATCCACTCACGGGTCTAAGCATTAATACTACTAATGGATATAGTGAAAATGCATATCTACTTCCAAATGATGGATTAATAATGAGTTCAGGTAGTCCGAATGATTTTTGTATTAATGATTCAGATCAGCAAACTACTCAGTGGAAGAATAATACTAGGTACGTTTGTGGGAGAAGTAGTTATGGTCATCACCGAACAACCCAAAGGGGTTTGTGGAGTGACTTTATTTTGGTGCATATGATAGTTCTAAACCTCCTCGACTCACTCTTTCTCTCTTGACTATTTTTGTCACAGTGGTTGGGTAGCGGTCGGTGACGATGATTTAAATGGTATAGCACAGAAGAACAATCCCAATGCTGTTACGTATGATGCTTGTATTATTGAATTTGGTAAGTGTTGAGAGCGTTGTGCATATCATTTTGTGTCTCTTTTTCTGCCCCCTTGCTTTTACTTGGTATCTTCAATCCTGCTCCCAACCGCCCACGACCCCCCCACTCACCACTCCACTCTCTATTAAGAATTCAAATGTAATAATGATGAGGAGTTATCAACGCCCCAACTTAGCTTTGAATATATCTGGGGTTCCGAGGAGTATTATGAATATGTCAATTCTGAGTTTAATGATGTAAGTTTCTCTTTTTGTGGGGCGGCGTCGTGAATACCATAGGCATTATAACACAACACTTGTCTCTAATCATATCCTTCCTTCTATCCTCTCATATTCCTCAATATGTTAGGTATTCGGATTCTTCCTAAATGGAGAGAATATTGCAATACTACCCGATGGAGTTACAGAGGTGACAATCAATAATGTCAATTATAATAAGAATCCACAATACTTTTACGGTAACGATGTTAGTGAACCAAATGGTGTACAATACCCGTTAATAGAAGCTGATGGCTTTACTACGAAGTTAGTTGCCACGGGTACACCCATTAAGGGCGAATGGAATACAATCAAGTTGGGCATAGCTGACGTGTCTGATAGAATATTGGATAGTTATGTATTGTTAGCGGCGAATTCACTAAGTTGTGTACAAAGGAGTGAAGCTCCTAGTACAAGTCCAACAGTTCAACCAAGTACGTCACAATTACCAACCATACCAAATGGTAATGAATATCAATGTTTGGCTATTGAACAAAGTAATTTAGCTACTGGATTATTTGCAATTAGTGATAGTGAATGTGAAGTTTGTGCGGATGGGTATCAGTTTTGGCCTTGTAATGTCAGTCCACCGCTGTGTATATGTGGTACTACTTTTACTAGTGCGCCTAGTAAATCACCAACGGTTAGTCCGTCTCAATCTCCGTCGAGTGGACCAAGTCAAGGACCATCTAATGAGGTGAGAAAGTTTATTGTGTGCTGGATCTTTGGTTTTTGTTCATGATCAACTTCTCTAACATTCTTGATCATATATCATTCAGCCAACATCGAGCCCCACCCAACCTCCTTCGAACAACCCTAGCAAATCACCGTCTAGTCATCCGTCAGCCAGCCCAATTCAAGCACCAAGTCAATCTCCTTCAGCCACGCCGACTCGAGCTCCGTCGAATGAGGTAAGACTTAAACTAGCTGTGTTTATGATACCATACCACAGTATCTATCGTTTTGTGAGGTTATATTATCTTTTAATACTAACTAACACATGCATCTTTCACTCCTCCTTATACCATCCTCAGCCCACATCAAAGCCAACTCAATCTCCTTCACTTGGCCCGAGTAAAGAACCGACTCGAGCTCCTTCAGCCATGCCGACTCGAGCTCCGTCACAATCACCTTCAACTAAACCGAGCGAGTCTCAAATGCCTTCGTCTCAACCATCAATCAATCCAACGTCCGAGAGGGATGCATTCGAATGTATCATATTCGATACAAAGCCAGCAGATGAATTAATACAAGATACCTTCCTCCAAAATCCCGAAGGTGATATACAATTCCAAAATGTCAAATCGAGTAATCATTCATGCTTCCGTTCATTCTACAATGGACATAAGATGGGTCATAATCACGAGACTGGTGTACAATTAATACCCGAGGAGGGTATTATAATGAGTACGGGCATACCCGAGGAGTTTTGTTGGAATGATTCAGATGAAAATACAAAGAAATGGAACACAGATGGTGATGCTAATCTTACATCATTATTACGAGAAGAGAATCCGACAGCTGTTACGTATGATGCATGTGTCATTGAGTTTGATTTTAAGTGCGCCAATGTAAGTTTGTGTCTGTTTGTTTGTGCATAGTGCCTGTGTACTGAATATATAAAAAGTGCTCACATCTTGTGTTTAAATTTTGTCATTTCTCCATTTAGGATACCTTGAACTCGCCTCAGATTAGTTTTGAGTATATGTTCGGTAGTGATGAATATTACGAATACATAGGCAGTGCATTCAATGATGCCTTTGCCTTCTTCTTAAATGGTGAGAATATAGCGCTACTACCCGACGGGACTCCTGTGGCTATTAATAGTGTAAATCCAATGAACAATTCAGAGCTATATCATGAGAATGATGTTAGTGAACCAAGTGGGATGCAATACATTGAAATTGAGGCTGATGGGTTTACATCAATCATGACCGCGTCAGGAGCAACGAATGAGACTGGATGGAACACAATCAAGTTAGTTATTGCTGACGTATCGGATCGGATATTGGATAGTTATGTATTATTATCAGCGAATAGTTTTACATGTGTGGAGGCTCCTTTGGCAGATCCAGCACCAACGACAGCGTCTCCGACAGTTAGTCAACAGCCCAGTTTAGAACCAACGATGCTGCCGTCTTCATCAAGCAAGCCGACGCGACATATAAGTGATTCACCGTCAACATCAAGAGAGCCTTCTGTACTCCCAAGTAGCAAACCTTCTTCTACTACAAGACCTACCATTCAGGCATCAGATAAGCCATCCATGAGTAATATGCCATCAAGCTTACCCTCTCAGAGCCCAACAATATCAAGTATGCCAACGACACAACCCAGTATTATCCCAACATCGAGTAGAATTCCATCTTGGCAGGTAAGATACCCAAGTGATCAGTGACTAGTTTATCATTTTTTTTTTTGCATGCTCATATGATGTGTTCATGTTCATTTAAATATCTCTTATCTAACCTTACACTGTTTCATACGCCATGACAGCCCTCTGGTCTTCCTTCTATTTCTACCAGACCCTCATTACATGATAGCAGTCCGCCATCGAGATCATCGTCACCATCATCAGAACCATCTACACGCCCGTCGACCTCAATAACTCCCAGCTTCATGCCCTCTGGCCAGCCATCACGTTCTTTACAACCAACACTCGAGCCCTCACATCAACCATCATCGAGTAGTAAACCAAGTAATGTTAAGAGTAATAGACCAAGTGTATCATCAGGGCCTTCCCAGATACCCACAAGTCTTCCTTCGGTGTCAAGCAAACCTACACCTGTACCTTCCATCGAACCGTCGTCATCGTCACGACCATCATTAAGCGGATCAATGTATCCAAGTAGCAGTTCTATGCCAACTGCAACTCCATCGAGTAGCCCGACATCAGATCCATCTACAAATCCTTCAAACTATCCAACGAGAGTAGCTAGCGAAAGTCCAAGTGTATCCACAAGACCTTCACGTTTGCCGACAGAGTCTCCATCTGAGTCAAGTCAACCGAGCCACGTTCCGTCAATGATGCCATCAAGGAGTGTACAGCCGACATCTCAACCCTCTACAGAGCCTTCTGTGTCAATCAAGCCAACCATACATATTTCGGAAATGCCTTCTTTGTCCACAAAACCATCACAATCGCCAAGCGAAATGCCTTCGTTGTCTTCCGCTCCCAGCCGGTACCCATCTACTCAGCCATCCACATCGTCGTTGCCCAGTCTAGAGCCTTCACACCAGCCTTCGGGTAGCACTGAACCCTCCCAACACCCAAGTTATTCGCCTTCATTAAGTATTGGACCCAGTTCAATGGTAAGATTTGTGTATCTTCTTCTTCCTAGTGTTCATAATATCATCGTCTTCTAAGCTCATGTTTGACAATCTTGCTTTACATGCTTGCCTTCTTAGCCATCTCAAGGACCATCAACGTCTACAGAACCCTCACTGCACGGCAGTGACGCTCCATCTGTATCATCACAACCATCAAGACATCCTAGTCTTTCACCTTCTGAAAGTGGAATGCCAAGCTCGTCGCCGTCTACTCTGCCCTCAAGCTCTAGCATGCCATCTTCTCAACCCTCAAGTAATCCAACTTTAAGTAGTATTCCAAGTTTGATGGTAAGTACCGATGCAAACGAGACCACTTTCAATCTTGTGTAGTCACGTAATCATATCATATGTCTTTGTTCTTTTCACTGTCGTCAACTCTCATTCTTCACCTCTCATCTCTTTCTATCTCCTCTCTAGCCATCTGATAAGCCAAGTTTGAGTGCTAAGCCTTCTCTAAATCCTTCCCATCAGCCCTCATCGTCGTCTAGACCATCTCTACATCCAAGTTTCAGCCCTACTGATAGTACATCGCCCAGTTCTCAACCTTCGCATCAGGTAAGTAGAAGTTAAATAAATTTGCACATAAAAATTTCTTATACTTTTGCTAACTTCTCTGTCTCCACTCTTCTTTGATACCTACTGTCGTCATTTGAAATCAACTTCTGATTCTGTCAGCCTACAACGTCATCAGAACCGACATTACATGCAAGCGATTCGCCTTCGGCATCCACAGAACCATCAAGGCAGCCAAGCGGTGCTCCGTCAGTCTCATCTGCTCCTAGCCTGCAGCCTTCCGACCAGCCCACGAGCTCTAGTATACCGTCTTCTCAACCCTCAAGCAATCCAACGTTGAGTGGAGCTCCAAGTTTGATGGTAAGTACTGTTTTGTATATATTTATTGGTATCCTTTGGTATCCTTTTCAAAAGTTCACGTATGTTCTCTCTCTTCTCTTCCTATCGCCTCAATAGCCGTCAGATCAGCCTACTTTAAGTGTTCAACCCACAAATGAGCCTAGTATGAGTCCATCAACAACCACTGCCCCAAGTTTAGTGAAATCTAGCTCACCGTCAATAAGTGCTCATCCTTCGAGTTTGCCCTCTCATGAGCCGTCAAGTTCAAGCCAGCCTTCTACGAACCCAAGTCTATATCCTTCTTCGTCCTCTGCTCCGTCAAATAGCGGTAAACCGAGCATGTCATCTCAACCAAGTTCTAGTGCGGCTCCATCTCGAAGTGTAATGCCAACATTGACTCCAAGGTGAGTAATTTTGAGAATTATAAATGAACTTTTGACTTTATCTTCTTCTCGTGTTCTGTTCTCACATTCTCCTCTTGTTGAACCTCATCTACTCATTCTCTTTTCTGTAGTGATGTTCCCTCAACTAGCACCGCACCTACCAATTCACCTTCTATTCAACCATCTTCATCGACTGGCCCGACCTTGACGGGATCAATGTACCCTAGCTTTAGTGCACATCCGAGTTCTCATCCTACGGCTATACCATCGGGTAGCCCAAGTTCAAGCCCAACGAATGTTGCAAGTGAGACTCCTAGTGTATCTACAGAGCCTAGTAATCTGCCTTCAAGTTCTCCATCCACTTCGAGTGAGCCCTCAACTGCAGTAAGTATCGATTGGTTTGAATAATATGATGATTCATTTTGGTGTATAATTTCTCATCATCTATTCTCATGTCAATATATCAATGTATCATCTATCTACAGCCCACAGGAAATCCGTCTACTTCAAGCTTGCCATCCTTCAATCCAAGTCAAAGCCCGAGTCTATCCGTAGAACCATCAACGGAACCGACAGCACTACCCTCAAGTTCTTCTGTCCCAAGCCGGTATCCATCAGGTCAGCCGTCAGTGTCTTCGTTGCCCAGTTTACAACCTTCATATCGGCCCTCAAGCTCTACAAAACCGAGCCTCGAGCCTTCATATCAGGTGAGTATAAATTGAGGGTAAAGCCAATGAATTGGAATGCGCATATAGTATGGTTTTGTTCTTTAACTATCAACCTAACCCTCTCTCTTCTCTTTGCTAACTTCTGGAATCGTCAGCCCTCACTCTCGTCAGAACCATCACTACATCCAAGCTCGAGCCCGACAGAGACGAGTATTCCAAGCTCTCAACCGTCTGTTCAGCCTACACAGTCATCAGTTCCAACGATACATGGCTCGAATATGCCAAGCAAATCAGTAGCACCAAGCACTATGCCCTCACTTTCACCAACACTCTCGTCTGCCCCAAGCTTCAATCCATCTGGAAATCCATCCACATCAGTCGAACCCAGCTCACAACCTTCGAATCAACCTACACAGTCATCAAATCCTTCATGGTCACCAAGCAACTTGCCAAGCGAAACAGTAGAGCCATCCAATAATCCAACAATCAGGCCATCCGTCTCATCGGCGCCGTCGTATACACCTTCTCAAATGCCGTCTGAAACAACAGAACCAAGTCATCACCCTAGTGGCAAGCCATCAGTATCATCACTACCATCACTCATGCCTTCTCAATTCCCTACAACTACTACATCACCTTCTTACTCACCCAGTCCACCTCCAACTCAACAACCGACGACTCCGCCTCCGACAAAGCAACCTACGACGACAATTGGCCCTTATCAGTTCGACGATCCATGTGTTGAGAATGGAAGTTCACCCTTAGCTGGTGCCACTGTTCTTCTATATAACACAAGGGGAGAGTATGTTGCTACTGCAACTACCGACGAGAATGGAGTAGTTGTATTTCATGATTTACCTGGTGGTCGATATAGTGCCAAACTTGCAAACGATCCGATATGCCCCACATCGGAACCATCAATAGCTCCAAGTATCTCATCTTTGCCTACGCAATCACCGGTGATACCTGGTCCAAGTGCTCAAGTGTTTGATCCATGTGTCGGTGGCAATACTCCATTAGTAGGAGCTACGGTAAGGTTGGTTGATATATACCAAGTTACAATTCAAACTGTTACGACAGATCAAAATGGATGGTATGTCTTTGACACGACGCCTCCTGGTGCAAGATTTAGAATCGTTGTGGACTATCCACAGTGTTGATATTGATTATATGACGATACAGTTATAGGATGAATTGACAGACAATAAATATGTACAATATAAAAAATAGCTAAATATAAGAGACTCGTGTCTCTTACTCTTACGCACATAACTTATTATTACATAGAGGTAGAATGAACAAATAGTAACAGCATATGTAACATCTAAATATGTTTAACCAATCAAAACAGCTTCAAGATTAGACAAAAGTAAAAGCCATATCTCTAGGGGGTCGCTAGCGGCCAAACATTGCCCAGTTGTTGGTCAGATTTTCATCACTTTGTTATACACCTATACAATGCCAAACAACCACTATTCTAGCAAGCCTTCATCTCTGAGGTGCCACTTGATGGCCAAACATTGCCTGGGAGTCGGCAGAAATCGGATTTCTGAGGCAAGAAATCTGCCCTCATGTGGCTGTAAAAGTATGACAGAGGGCCTTAGAATAGTGCTGGGAGTGTTCATCACTTTGTTATACACCTATACAATGCCAAA